>Ga0335080_10000013_pt1 | contig 262839 bp, 223 predicted proteins | sample Lox_Sample_34_FD_206720 | JGI IMG/M metagenome (GOLD analysis project Ga0335080, IMG submission 206720) | Soil microbial communities from Loxahatchee National Wildlife Refuge, Florida, United States - Lox_Sample_3.4 | ecosystem: Environmental > Terrestrial > Soil > Wetlands | place: USA... | reverse complement strand
CTGCCCCCATTCTCCAGACAAACCACCGGGAGGGTCATTCGCATGTTGTTTGCTTCGAAGATCAGGATTGCTTCTTTCCCCCTGCGCACCAGAAGTTCCTCTTTCTTCAACCGATGTGGTCTAGCAAACGTGGACTGCCGCCATGAGATCATCGCCTCTTTGGATTCCCCCGGCTTCCGCCAGTGGACCAGGACGTAGAACGGCAGGCAGACATTGGTGCTCTCGCACTGCAGCCGGGCTTTGGCGAGGTCGCCATCCATGGGTATTAGTTCCACAACTTTTAGTCTGGGCCCAGGTTTCGAAGCAGATATCGAGCTGAGCGGCTCGATCTGCTCGGAAGTGACGTGGACGCCGGTGAACGCAATTGCCGTAGCAATTTCTTTTGTGCCGACGACGGTCCGCTCTTTTGTGGCGGCAAATAGAGACCCAACTCCCGTACCTAGGAGAAGAAACGTCGCCACGAATTTAACCTTCCCAGTCATCGCTGTCGCTCTTAACGCGTGAGGCCATTCAAGTCCTGGAACATCTCATCCGCGGCTTTGACCACCCGCGAATTGGATTCGTAGGACCGCTGCGAGAGAATCATCTCGACAAATTCCTGAACCACATCGACGTTCGACTGTTCCAGATAGCCTTGTTGCAGCGATCCCAGGCCTTCGGCTCCTCCTGGCGTTCCGATGATTGGATCGCCAGAGGCCGTGGTCGCGAGGAAGAGGTTATTGCCGATGCTGTTGAGTCCGCCCGGATTCGGGAACATCGCCAGCTGAACGTTGCCCACCTGCGAGGCTTGCGTTTGTCCCGGCTGTGTCACCGACACGGTTCCGTCCTGGCCGATGGTTACAGAGAGGGCATCTGTGGGGAGGGTGATCGCCGGTTCGATTGGATTTCCGTCCGCAGTAACGACGTTTCCCTGAGCATCAAGGTGGAACTGTCCCGCGCGGGTGTAAGCGATTGAGCCGTCGGGCATGGTGACCTGAAAGAATCCTTGCCCCTGAATGGCCAGATCGAGCGGATTGCCAGTCTGTCCGAGATCTCCCTGGATCTGCAGAATCTCAGATGCGCCGGGCTTCGCGCCAAGACCAATCTGCAGTCCAGCTGCATTCGTGGTCTGTTGGGTTGCGGCAGATCCCGGCATGATGATGTTCTGATAGATCAGATCGGCGAACTGCACACGGCGGCGGCGAAACCCTGTGGTGCTCGAGTTGGCCAGATTGTTGGCCACATTGTCCAGATTCAGCTGCTGGGCATTCATTCCGCTGGCGGCGGTGTACAGAGCGCGTAGCATAAAACTCCTTCACGGGTTTACCCGCGGTAGTTCGTCGGTTGCGATTTTGTTCAGTTCCGAATCAAACATTCGTAATGCGCGCTGCATCATTTCCGCATAACGCTGCACGGAAACCAGTTCCACGGCACTGCTCACCGGATTCACATTCGAGTTCTCAAGCATTCCCTGTGCGACTGTGGACTTGCTGGCATTTACCGCACTGTTTTTTGGCGCGGAATAGTACGTCTTGCCAACACTCTCCAACGCAGTGCCCGCCGGGAACTCGACCAACTTCATCTTTCCGGCAACTGCCCCGTTCACCGAGATCGTGCCGTCGGGACTTACATTCACCGGGCCGCCCAGTATCCGAATGATTCCCTGCTCGCCGATGACTGGATCCCCTTCCGACGTAATCAGTTGTCCCTGCGGAGAAACCTGGAAGTTGCCGTTGCGTGTATAGAATTGCCCGTTTGTGGTTTGGATCGTAAAAAAGCCAGAACCTTGGATTGCGAAATCAAGATCGTTGCCGGTGCGCTCCAGATTTCCTTGTGTCAGATCCATCTGGTTTCCGGCAAGAATTCCGAAGTCATTAATCGCAACGTTCAGGTTAGAGGCCAGGCGTCCGGTCGCCGAAGCGAGAAATGCGCGGAAGATATTGTGCTCCGCACGGTATCCAGGCGTACTGCTGTTGGCCAGGTTGTTGGCAACCACGTCGAGCGCCTGGCTTCGTGCGATCAAGGCCGCGCATGCCGCATAGAATCCGCTGTCCATAGCAGTCTCCCAGACGGAAAAGCACGGCGGTTGCCAGATTCAGGGGTACAAAGGGAGTTTGTAAGTCGTTGAAAACCGATGCCCGGACACAAAGTTGGATGAGAATTGGATGAGTGCAGGCGATCCCCAGGCGAGAGCGGGACCGTAACTCTAATCAGACGTTAGCCCGCGTGCGCAGCCTTGGCCAATTGGGTCGTCCGGATAGCGCGGATACATTCTCGCATGCCCTCGCGTCCCAGCTCGATCACACACTCTTCTACTGTGGGAGTTGGCGTACTGGATTCGTCAGAATCCTGCACGGCGAAAACCACGTGCGCCTTTAGACCAGGATCGCTCTTCACGACCTCAGAAATCGCCTGCAGATCCATAACTCGGTCGTTGATCAGAGACTCCAGCAAGGCAACCGATTTAGGATTGACTGGAACATTCGGCTCGAGGCGTTCGCATTCTGTATTTCGCGGGTGCATTTCTTGACCAACGCATATATCGGCAGGGCGCCGCTTGAACTTCAACGAGAGAGACATGGAGAAATTACCCGTGGCTGTTTCCGCTGGGAACGGAACAGCCCGTTTGAGAGATTTCAGTTCACCTACGCCACTTCGGTAACGCGCAGGCCGTAGTTGCCATCCACAATTACCACTTCACCTTTTGCGATCACGCGATCGCCCAGCAGAAGCTCCACTGGTTCTTCCACAAGTTTGTCCAGCTCAACTACCGAGCCGGAACGCAGTTCACCGATTTCTTGCAGCGAGAGATTCCTCTGACCGAACCGCAGCGTGACCTCGAGTTCCACCCCTTCCAACATCTCGACGTGCACACCCTTCGCGGCCGGTCGAGCCGGGGCTTGTGCGGCTGGCTGGCTCGCCTGAACTGGCTTAGGCCAGTCCGGAGCGAAGAGCGCCTGAAACTGCACTCTTGCGGCTGCCCCATCGCTGGCGGTCATCGAGAACTGTTGCGTCGGTGCCCAGTTGATGCCCTTTGATGGTTGTACCTGGATCTGAATGTGCAGAGACTGCGCGGCCACCTCACAGGCTTTGGCAAACAGCGTCCGCAGCGCCTGGGCATGCTCAGGTTTAAGCTGCGACGGCGGCGTGGTCGCACCCGCCAGGACTCCGGCAAGTACCAACGTGCTCTCCAGATTGATCTGGATCGCGGCCTCCGCCTTTGACGGCTCCGCCACCAGCAGCAGGGTCAGCAACTGCGTCCCAGGGGAGAACGGCGTTTTGGGGTCGTCGACCTTAACCGACCACTTGGCAGGGGGCTTCTCTGACAGGATCTTGGATGTGGCTGCAGCCAGCCCTTCCAGAAATTGTTCCACTACAGTGCGCGTGCTCATGATCGAATCCTTCTACCTGCACTTTCCAGAGTTCTTGAAAGCAGCCTCGTCGTGAATCTGTTCAATAAGTTGGGCCGCGCGGCTGTCACCGTGACGAACCGGCAAAGCCGTGAACGCCGTCCGCCCCCCAACGCTTAGCGCCACCGGAGCGCTGGCGGGAGCGCCCAGGCTTATGACCTGGCCGACAGACAGGTTCAAAATTTCGTTTGCCGGCAACTTGGCATTCGTCGTCACCAGTTCGAGTGAGTAGCACATCTGCAACAACTGATTCCCCAATCGAGGCGACATCGTGCTGGCTGGAACGTCCGACGGAACGACCGGACGCGGCGCCGGCTTGAGGAAGGCCGCGATGCTGGGGATCGGCAGCATCAGCTGAAACTTCCCCTCCAATTCGGCGATCCTGATGGCAAATGTCGGCACCAATGCAGTAACTGATGTCGGGAGCGTCTGTAACAACTGATCGGGCGAATGCTGGCTTCCGACTCTGACTTCAATGTTGTAGGCCCGCCAGGCATTTTGCAGCTCCTGCGCCATGATCTTGACCAGTTCCCTGGCCATCTGCCCCTCGATCTCAGTGATTTCGCGGGGTTCTTGCATGAAAGTGCCCGAACCTCCCAAGAAGCAATCCAGCAGCACAAACAACACCGCGGTCTCGATCTGCAGCACTCCCATCTCCGCGTGAGATCCCAGAATGATCGAATGAAAGTACGGCGCATTAGCTGCAGCACCTTCGACGAATGCTTCACAAGCGGCCATGTCAATCGAACTGATCGAAATCTCGCACGGAACCTGAAAGCGGCTGGCAAACGTCGCCGCAAGATTCCGCGCAAAGACTTCATTGGCCGCCGACAGGGGCGCCAGTCGCGATGCGTCGAGAGCTCCGGCAGCCCTGAAATCCCACACTTTTATCTGGTCGTCACCGACCGACCGGATCGCTCCAGTGCTATTCCCTGAGGTCTTTTGAGCAGGAGTCGGCATAAGGGCTATCGGAACGTCCTTTCCTCCAGTTCCATGTTCTGAATGGCTGCCCGGAGCTTCGCTATGGCGACGGAGTGAATCTGCGAGACTCGAGACTCTGCCAGGTTCATCACCTCGGCGACCTCGCGCATGGTCAATTCTTCCCGGTAGTACAGCGAGATGACGGTCTGCTCTTTTTCCGAGAGTGTCCCAATGGCTTTTGCCAGGTATTCACTGCGCTCCGATTTCAGACAAATCTCAAATGGGTTCTCTTCGTCTTTCGCTGGGGCATTGGCGATGAGATCCAGCGCATCCGAGTCATCAAACCTCGAGTTCGTCGTTTGACCTACGAGCTGTAGTCCGTCCAACCGCCGAAGAAGCTTGTGGAGTTCGGCGACATTCAATCCCATGTCGGTAGCAATTTCTTCTTCCGTGGGCTGGCGTCCAAGTTGGTTCGAGAGGCGGCAGATGCTCTCCGAGACCTCTCTTCCTTTACGTCGAAGGGGACGCGATCCCCAATCCTGGGCGCGCAAACTGTCGAGAATCGCGCCGCGAATTCGAAATGCCGCAAAAGACTTGAGCGACGCGTTCTTCCGCGGATTGTATTTCGCCACCGCGTCAATCAGTCCGAGTACTCCGGCGTGGACCAGATCCTCAAATTCCACGTGTTGCGGCAGGCGCTCGTGAATACGGCGTGCCAAGTAATACACCTGGGGGAGCTCCGAGAGAATCAATTGATTCCGAGCTTCCCGCTCCTGGGGAAGGTCCATGTAGCTGCTGTTTGCGATAGTCATTGGGCCCTCAAGCAATACTTACTTTTCCTCATCGCAACGATCCGACGGACTGCACCGGAATCAGCGGAGGAATCTCTGTCGGTGCTAATACAACGATCTTTGGCACAAACGGTTCCAACAAACGTCGCAGATAAAACCTGCCCGGGGAGGAGCACAGCAACACGGGAGGAGCACTCAGGATGTTCTCCCCGAGCAGGGTGCGCAGTCCTTCCAGAACGCGTCGAGCCGTGGAAGGCTGCAATGCAAGAACTGTGGTCGAAGCTTGCGCGTTTGCCGCGCGAATGCACTCCTCCTCAATGGAGCGGTCGAGCGTGACCACCTTGAGCTCGCCGCGGTCGTCGAGCAGGGGCCTGACCAGTGCCCGTCCCAGCGCGTGGCGGACGGCCTCGGTGAGGAGCACCGGGCTCTTGCTGACCGGGACGCTCTCGACCAGCGTTTCCAGAATCGTGCCCAGGTCGCGGATCGATACCTGCTCCCGCAGCAACTGCTGCAACACTTTCTGTACTTCCCCGAGCGTCATCAGCTTGGGAACAAGCTCGTCGACAAGTTTCGGATGCGACTCGCTGAGCCGGTCAATCAGGCGCTTGGCTTCCTGGCGAGTCAGTAGTTCGTGCGCATTCTGCCGGACCAACTCTCCGAGATGCGTCGCCAGCACAGCGGTCTGGTCGACGACGGCGTACCCAGCCGCAATCGCTTGCGCCTGAACGTCCTTGGAAATCCACTTGGCCGGGGCGCCAAATGCCGGATCGCGAGTGTCCACTCCTGCCACGCTTCCGGTCACTGTGGGCGCGCTAATCGCAAGCAAGCAGTCGCGGCGCATCTCCCAGCGTGCAATCTCGACTCCGCGCAGGTGCACCACGTATTCCAATTCGCCGATCGCCAGGTTGTCGGTGATGTGAATCGAAGGCACAAGAAACCCAAGCTGTGTGGCCAGATGCTTTCGCAACGCGCGGACCTTCGCCAGCAACTGTCCGCCCTTCTTCTCGTCGACCAGCGGAACCAGTCCCACGCCAACCTCGAGCATCAGGTCGTCGAGTTTCAGTGCGGCTTCCATCGGATCCAGCAACTGTCCGGTAGCCTGGCCCTCAGCCTTCGCTGCGCTTGGTCCCGCAGCGGGCTTCGCTTCTGCCGGAGCTTCTTTCTTTCCACGCCGCGCGAGAATCGCCATGATCACGGCCATGAGAATGAAAGAGAGTTTTGGCAGGCCCGGGATCAGCGCAAGCACAGTCATTACCCCGGAAGAGATCCAAAGCGGACGACTCGCGGTGAACAGCTGATTGCCGAGGTCCACCGACAGGGTGCTGTCGGACGACGCTCGGGTGACAACCATACCGCCAGCCACTGAAACCAACAGAGACGGGATCATAGTGACTAACCCGTCGCCCACCGTAAGAACGGTGTATGTCTTCAGAGCCTCTTGAAACGGCACGCCCTGCTGCAGCACGCCGATCAGGAAGCCCGCAATAATGTTGATAGCCGTAATGAGGATCGTTGCCAACGCGTCGCGCTGATTGAACCGCGCCGCGCCATCCATCGCCCCATAGAACTCAGCATCGCGAGAGATCTGTTCGCGCCGGGAACGGGCTTGCGTTTCATCGATGAGCCCGGCGTTCAGATCGGCGTCAATTGCCATCTGCTTGCCGGGCATGGCGTCGAGAGTGAATCTGGCGGTGACTTCTGCCGTGCGTACGGCGCCGTGGCTGACCACGATGTACTGGATGGCGATCAACGCCAGGAAAAGCACGAAGCCGACGACGTAGTTTCCGCCAACTACGAATTGGCCGAATGCCTCGATCACTCTTCCGGCCGCACTGATTCCTTCACTGCCGTGCAACAGAATCCTGCGGCTGCTGGCCAGATTCAGTGACAGTCGAAACAGCGTCATCAATAACAACAAGCTCGGAAAGACAGAGAACTGAGCTGGCCTCAGAAGCTGCAGGGCGGTAAGCAACACCAGGACCGAAGCCGTCATACTCAGCGCGAGCAGGATGTCGAGCAGGAAACTGGGCAGCGGCACCAGCATCACAAACACCATGGTGACGCCGGCTGCTGGAACGACCCAATCGATCGCGCTACGGGTTGAGAGTTTCGGCTTGGAGATAGTCATCTAGGTGAGCCCGCTCCCGCATTTGGATTTGTTGTCTCGCGACGGACCTGCGCTTGCGCGCGGAACACGAATGCCAGGACTTCAGCCACGGCTGCATACAGGCTCGCCGGGATGCTCCGGCCCACTTCAACCGTCTTGTACAGCGCCTGGGCCAACGGCGGATTCTCGAGGATCGGAATGTCTTTCCACCGCGCCACTTCCTTCATCTTTTGCGCCAGGAAATCCCGCCCTTTCGCGATCACGATGGGCGCGTCCATATCGAGTTCATAGAGAAGCGCAACGGCATAGTGAGTGGGGTTGGTCACCACTACGGTTGCGCGCTCCGTCTCCTTCAACATCTGGCGACGCCGCAACTGGCGCTGCAGGCGGCGAATGCGCATCTTCGTGTGCGGGTTGCCATCCGTCTCCTTGCTTTCTTCGCGCATTTCCTCGCGGCTCATGCGCAGATCGCTCTCCGTCTTGCGCCATACGAGGAAGTAATCGATAACCGCCCAGACGAGCAGCACCAGGCTGGATTTCCAGGTCAGTTCAAACACGATGCTGAGCACGAAACTGGTCGTGCCCCACAGCCCGGCATTGGCCGACAGAACCAAGCGGGCCCAGTTCGCCATGACGACATCTACGGCCAAGTAAAGGATTGCGCCGAACGGAAGCAGCGACTTAAGAGGCGCACTCAGACCTGCGATGGAAAACATCTGTCCCAGTTTGTTCGCCGGACTCAGGCGTTCGACATTCGGCGTGAGAGCCTCCGTCGCAAATATCACGCCTCCCTGCGCCACTCCGCCCAGCACCGACAGAGTCCAGGCCGTCAGCATCAGCGGAACGGTGCACCGAAGAACCGTCCACCCCGTCCACAGGAACAATGGACAACTCGGCGACAGCGTGTCGGTTCCGGGGTATTCGAAGATCTGACGCATCAGGCTGCGCCACGCCTGGACCCCAGCGCTTCCCTGCCAGGCGACAACAGCAAACACACCGCACATGGCCAGCGTGGCCGAGATGTCGCGGGACCGAGCCACCTGTCCTTTCTCGCGAGCCTTCTGCCGTCGTCGCGGTGTCGGTTTTTCTGTTCTGTTGTCGCTCATGGTCGCGCCGCCAGATGCAGGATCCGCTCCGTAAACGCCATCGATCCGGCAAAGTAATGCTCAAAAACCTGCGGCCAATAGCGAATTGCCGCGACCATCAGGCCGAGGCCCAAGACGCTCTTGATCGCCGGTCCCAACAGCATGAGTGGCATTTGAGGGGAGGCTTTGCCGAGAAAGCCGAGCATGACATCTGCCACCAGAGTTGCCGCGAGAACGGGCGCCGAGATTTCCAGTCCGGTCTGCAATACGCTGGAGAGACCATGCAGCACTTCTGCGGTAAATCCCCGGCTCAGATTCAGTGAACCGGGCGTCAAGTAGTCGAAGCTGTTGGCCACCGCCCGCAGGATCCAGTGATGAACATCCATCTGAAGGAACAGCAGAAAGGCCGCCAGTTGGTGAAATACCGAAACCACCGGTGTATCCACTTGGGTTTGCGGATCGAGAATATTCACCAGCGAATATCCCATCTGCACACCCAACAGCGCTCCCGCAGTCTGCGCCGCTTCGAAGATGAAATTGGTGACCAGTCCGATTGCCATGCCGATCATCAATTCACGCCCCACGACACCCGGCCACTGCGCGAGAGTAACGATGCCGATCTTCGCCGAATACGCGGGATACAACACCCCCGTAATCAAGATCACGATCACAGCCTTCACCCGCGGAGGGATGGCTGCATTCCCGAAGAACGGAGCGAACAGCATCAGTCCTGAGACGCGAAGTCCCACGATCAGCGGCCCACTCAGTAACTCGGCGATTGAAAGCTCCATAGTCAGTGAACAAATGGATGAAAGTCAGACAGCAACGAAATGGTGTACTGGCATATTTGGCGCCACATCCACGGCATCATGAAGAAGGCAGCGGCAGCCACAGCCAGCAGCCGCGGCACCGAGGAAATGGTCGCTTCCTGCAACGAAGTCAACACCTGCACGATGTTCACAAGCAGGCTAACGGCCACGGCAACTGCCAGAATTGGAACCGCGAGCAACAGCACTTCCAACAAGGTGTGGCGGCAAACATCGATGACTTGATTCAAGGGCATTAGCTGAAGCTCCTCATCAAAGACCCGATCAGCAGATTCCAGCCGTCCACCATTACGAACAAAAGCAGCTTCAGCGGAGTTGAAATCACGACCGGCGGTAGTTGCAGCATGCCAACCGACGTCGTAATCGAAGCCACGACCATGTCGATCACCAGGAACGGCAGGAACAAAACCGCACCAATCTGAAATCCCGCCTTGAGTTCCGACAGAATGTAGGCAGGGAAGATCACGCGCAGCGAAAGTTCTTCAGGAGCGCGTGGCCGTGGTTCTTTGGCAAGATCGATAAACAGCGCAACGTCCTTTTCCCGCACGTAGTGCAACATGAAGGTTCGAACTGGCACAGAAGCGTGCTGCAGCGCATCCATCGCGGACAGCTTTCCCTCTTGGAGAGGCAAAATCGCGTCATTGAGGATGGTGTTCCCGACCGGTTGCATCAGGAAGAACGTCAGCACCAGGGCCAGTCCAATGAGGGTTTGGTTGCTGGGAGTCGTCTGCAGTCCGAGTGCTTGTCGCAGGAAATGGAACACGATTAGCAAGCGCGCAAACGGCGTCATGCACAGCAGCAACGAAGGGATCAGGGTCAGGAAGGTCAGCAGAACGACGATCGTCCACGAAAGCGACCCCGAATTGGGCCCCCCCGGCATCGTGATGCGGATTTCGTTGGATGGGGTCGCGACAGTGGTTGCCCCCCTCGGCGAAGTGGCCGCCGGAGCCCACGTCGGCGAAACGAGCGGGAGGAAGAGAACTGCGAGTCGGAAGCTTCGCATGAGCCAAGGCTTCATGACCGGCTGGCCTCCTGGCTCTGACGCAAGGCTTCGGCGAAAGCTCCTGGCTCCAGACGGGCTAACAACGAGACAGACGCAGCCGCCCCGCCAATCAGGAATCGTTCGTTGGCTACCTGGACCACCGCGACAAAGCGCTTCTCGCCCAGAGAGACGCTTTCGCAAATTCTTAGGACCTTGCGCGCCTGCTGTTTCCTTGTCTTCTCCCAAATCCACGACGTCGCGTGAGCGACGGACTTCAGAAGATTCGTGCCAGCTAGCATGTTTCGAAGACTCTTCTGCTTCTCCGATGCTCCATCGGTGGCTACCGTGGACAGTGCGCCCAACTGCGAGAGATTGCTCATGCGAACTCCGTGATTCGAATTGCGAGCCGGTCACCGATCACTTCGAATTTCCCCGAGCCCAGAAGAATGCCGTTGATGCGCACGGGCACATCTTTTCCTGCCGGCGTTGCTGTTTGCACCACAGCGCCGGGTGCCAGTTTCAGCAAATCGCCCACCGTGAAGCCGGGAACGGGGATTTCGGCGTTCACTCGCCGAACCAGCCATCCAAACCGCTCGAATACTGTCAGGGCGGCGGGTGTTTCCGCCGCAGGCGTCTCGCTCTTCACCGGTGTGATTCGGGCCGTTGCCATTTTCGCTGTGAGTATCCTGACGCGGTCTTCTGCCGCCGCGAGGAAACCACAGAGGTGCAATCCCAGTGCCGCAGACGGCACAGAGAGGAACCAGAAAAATGGAACTCAGCTTTTTTGCGAAGTGCGAGAAAAGAAAGGAAGTTAGCGGGAGTCCTGCTGCATGCGCGGTGGCTGTAGAAGGTGTGGGTAGGTATTAGAGAACGAGTAGAGCAGCGGCTTTCCCGGTGCGGTTGCGGGGCCGCACCGGAAAGCCTCTCATCCTTCACTAACCTGACTGGTCTACATCTGCTTCATGTTGATCGTGTCTTGGGTGAGCTGATCGAACGTGGTGACCACCTTCGCGTTGGCTTCATAGCCGCGCTGGGTCACAATCATGTTCGAGAACTCAGTCGCGATGTCGACGTTCGACTGCTCCAACGAGCCCCCGGTGATAGTTCCGCGGCCACCGGTGCCTGCGACACCGATCACCGGCGATCCCGCCGCCAAAGTCGTGACATAGTTGTTGGCGCCGGCTCGCAACAAGCCATCCGGATTCGAGAAGTTAGCCAGGACAATCTGACCTAGAGCCAGCGTCTGGCTATTGCTGAATGAACCCTCGATGGTTCCATCCGAAGCGATCGTGAAATTTTGCAGCGTTCCCGCGCCGAATCCATTCTGCGAAGCAGTGGCCGTGGCGCTCTTGGACGTGGTCTGAGTCATCAGCGAATTGCCGTTCACGTCCTGCACGTTCCAGGTCAGGCTCATGTCGTTGGCGCCATCGGCCAGGCCGGTGATGTTGATTCCTGTAACCGGAGCGGCGGGAGTGGCAAGTGTTCCATCGCCATTGAAGGTCAGCGTGCCCGTCGAGACGACCGTGGGCGCGCCGGCACCCCCCGTGTCGGCTGCCGGCATGGTGACTTGGTACCCCCACGTATTGGAAGCCGATTTCGTGAACGTGTACGTGAGCACGTGAGTCGTACCCAGCGAGTCATACACAGTGATCGGACTGGAGAACGTGGTACCGACCGCAGCGCTGGCGTCAAGGTTGGTCTGCATCTGCATCGTGGTCGTCGCTGAACCGGGCGTCAATTGCCCCTGGTTAATGACTAGTGGTGCAAGCGTCTGGGTTGGGCTGATCACGCCGTTGACCGCCGGATATCCCATGATCAGTTCGCCGTTCTGGGTTGTCAGTTGGCCGAATTGATTAATAGTAAAGTTGCCGGCGCGCGTGTATTGCTGGACGCCATTGTTGTCGGTCACAAAGAACCCGTTGCCGGTAATCGCCGCGTCTGTGGGCACTCCGGTTGCCTGCAGGCTGCCGTTGGTGAAGTTCGCCAGTACGGAGCCCATCGTGACACCTTCGCCCACCTGAATCGGGTCGTTCGCCCCGTTCATGCCGAATGCCTGGTAGAAAAGATCCTTGAACGAGGCTTTGTCAGCCTTGAAGCCGACTGTATTCAGGTTAGCCAGATTGTTTGAAATTACTGACAGCTCCTCAGAAGCAGCTGCTAGGCCGGAAAGTGCGATCGAAAAATTAGGCATTGTCTTGGTCTCCTATTGGGTAGCCTGCGTAGACTGCGTGGAATGTCCTGTCGATTGGCCAGATCCGGTCGACGTCGCATTGCTCAACAGTTGTCGGATCTGAATCAGTTCGTTCAACTGATTCATCGACAACATCTGCCCGACCATCTGGGTCGGATCCATCGGCGACGTTGGATCTTGGGTTTTCAGCTGCGTGACCAGCAACTGCAGGAACATGTCGCCCGCGCTGTTCGCGATAGTGTCTGCAGCGGATGTGCCGCTGCTGCTGTTGTTGCCGCTGGCTTTGCTGGTCGCGGTGCCTCTTGCGCCGAGGTTCTGCAACGTTCCCACCAGCGTATTGGCTGCCATCAACGGATTGATCGTCATAACTCCTCCTTGCTAAATGCGGATGTCCAGCCTGTCGCTGGCGATTACGGCCCCCAACATGGGCATGGTTGCGCTCAATGGCCCTACCCCATCCACCCGTTGGCTGGACTCGTACGGTCTTGCATATTCCTGCCTTTTGCCTTGCTCGAACCCACCACTCGTATTCATGCCGTCGCCGTGGATCTGGATCGGCCCGGTCGGCACCTGGTGATCAGCAAGGCGTGCATACAAACTTGGTAATTCGCTGGAAAGTGTCCGCGCGACATCGGCGTGCTCGACAAAAATTTGGGCGCTGAAGGTATGCGCCGCCATCGAAGTGTGGATGTCGACGCTGCCCAGTTCGCGAGTGTGCAGACCAATGCGGAGTTCGGATTGATTCAGACCCTGCACCAGGCGGCCCGTATTCAAGACGGAAGGAAGCTGGGTGGCCATGCTATCGTCGCCATCCAGATCGCTCGCCGCCCCCTGCGCTGCCTGGAAACTTCCAGTTCCGAGTTTTGCCGATCCGTCCTTGCTGGATGGATTCTCTCCAGCCAGCGAATGTGCGGACTTGTCCACGTTGTTCACAGCTTGTGGTTGTAACGAGGCGATATCTTGCTTGGCCGCTGGATGCGGCGCATTTGCACCCGCTGCCTGGCCCTGCAACGCGTCGGCGCTCGAGATGTCGCCTAGCTTCGCTTTCGGCGATGGCTCAGTGCGGCTGGGGTCTTTCCTTTGGGCGGCACTCGCAAATCGGCTCGCAGAAGCGGCAACCGAGGGGAACGACGCAGCCGCCGTCTGCTTCGCCGTCGCTTCCATCAACGGGACAGAGATCGGTTGTCCCGTCTTGTCCTTCACCGTTGGCACGCTAGCATTACCGTTTGCCACGGGCCTCGCGAATCCTCCGCGATCCGCTGGCGACACCGCTTGTGATGGAGTTGGGGGAGGGGTTGTAACGGCATTCTGGAGCAGAGCGTCTAGTTGCGGAAAGATGGCTTGCTCTGGGGTCTGGGAATCTCCCTGCTGCTGAACGGCCAGATCCGGTGGGTTTTCTCGATCCTGAGCTTCAACACCCACGCCGCTCGTCTTCGAGGCCGGATCCGAATTCCCCGCCAGGTTGGAATTTGTGCTCGGCCTCACCAGCGAATCGCTCGATGCGGCACGCGATGGACTGCTCGATCCTCTGCCCGACTTGGCCGCTGGTGCCGGCGAACCGAGTCCCGGTTGCTGAAAGACCGGCTGAGCTGCGATCGAACGCATGTTGGTGTGCGTGTTGCTATCGGTCGCTGAGCCACTCGCGGCAACTGCCGCATCCATTGCCGGTTCCGCCACTCGATCGGAGGCTGCGAGAGGAGAAACCAATATGCTGGCGCCCGGATCGGCAGTGGCTCCATTGTTGGAGGGCGCATCGCATCCCGCGCTTGCGGAAGCCGACAGGGGCAACTGCAACGCAGCATTCGCGGAGACCTGCGAGGCACCTGACCGATCCAGTTGAGAGTTCGCAGCGTCGACCGAATCAGCATCGACTCGAGCGCTGTACGGCAACGGCGTCGGTCGCTGACTCGCCGGATTTACTGAGGTCAGTCCCGCCGCTGTATTTTCCGTGCTCGACCCGGCTCTATTCCCATTGCTCGCGGTCTGCACCGGGGTAGGTTGCGGCGCAACGCCAACCAACGAGAACTGGGGAATCACCGCATTCGACTCCGTGGAACCAGGGTTCGCAGCTGGATCGACCTTGCTGCCCCGAGGTACGGTCTTGTCGGCGCCTTTCCCGGTTGGGGGAGTACTTCCCTTGCGTAAAGGGGAATTGCTTGCTGACTGATCACGCTCGTTTCTGCCCAGCAAAGAAGCGACCAGCGATTGGAAACTCGTCGAACCACCCCCGTCGTTCGCGGGACAGACCGTAGCCAGGTCAGCGCCGAGGATATTCGCGGTGGTGCCGCCAGCGGCGACGCTCGTGACTCCGTTTTGTACAGGGCTATTCACGGTCGGACAGTAGTCAGTTGCAGACAATGCATGCCGCGAACCAAACCCGCCCGATTCAGGAATTTTTCTGAAGTGAAAAAAGTTGCGCAGAACTAAAGACTTGGGAAAGACGTGCCGATACAGATTTCTCTGATTTTCAAGCGGATCGCTCTGCTGGGCAATGATTGCCTAGTAGTCGCTGGGCAAAACCTGCCGACTGCCCTACTTCGTCCCCGCTCGCTTGCTCGTCCGAGCCACCCGTCGCTACACCACCGGCGAGAGCAAGGCCTTCACAATCGACAGCCACTCTGCGTCCAGCGATTCCCGGCAAGGAACTTTGCCAGCTCGACTGTACCAATATCCCGCATTGCCAAGGTCCCCTTCCTTACGATGCAAGTAAGCGTGGACCCATGAACCGCGTGCGCTTTCATCCTGCTGGGCAGACTCGTGGGCGCGCGTCCAATCGCCCTTGGCATCCCACCACAGACCGGCAAGAGCAAAGTCGAGTTCGGCGGGCGGCTCGCTCTCACTGAGCGACTGACGAAAACCCTCAGAGGTCATTCCAAACGTCCGAACTCCTCATAGAGACCCGAGGCAGAGAACTCCCTAGTGTGCAGCCGGAGTTGCCTCCGGCACCGACTCATGAAGTTTGTTGATGTGTTCGAGGTCCTTCAGATGATCGTACCAACTGAACTTCAGAATCAGCGATGTGAAGGCCACAATTGCAAACGCGATCGCGGCCCGATCCAGTCTCCGAGTTACGAGGTACATCGGCAGTACCACGAGAGCCACCTGCCACACCATGCCCACAACGATGTTGCACATGTCGCGGAAGAAGTCCTTGTTGCGCTCGAACGCGGGATCCTCAGCTTGAACCTTCTTCAGCACCGGACCCCAGAAGCCCCACGGGCGAACCCGCCGATAGAAGTCTTTCAGGACTTCGTCGTCCTCTGGTTTGGTCAGCAGGCTGCCCAGCAACGAGGCAATGAGAGAGAGCAGGAATACCAAGCCGAACCCCACAGAGACCTGTAGGTTAAGAGAGTGTTGCCGAGCAAATTCCTGCAACGGTGCGATGTGGTCCACCAAAGGAGGAACGCCCAACGAAGCCGCCATGCCGATTACCATTCCCCAGAAGTAGCCGTGCCCGTTGAATCGCCACCAGTACCACTTCAACAGGTTGGAGGCTGTATACCCTCCCCATAGCGATGTAACAATGAAAATCACTACGCCATTCACGCTCTGAACGTACCAGCCGAGCGTTACACCCAAGACCACCACCACGAACGAACTGAGATAGCTCAGCCGCACATAGGTCTTGGGCTCGGCCTTCGGGTTGATGTAGCGCTTGTAGATGTCATTCACAAAGTAAGGAGGTGCGGCATTGACCGTCGCAGCAAAATTCGACATGTAAGCCGCCAGCAGCCCGGCAATCAGGAATCCAAGCAACCCGGCGGGAACGAATCGTCCAAGGGCTTCTGGCAGAACGCGCTCGAAATCCATGTTCGTTCCCATGGCCCGGATCTGGTCGCTGAAGAAAACCAGCGCCAGCACCGTGAGCCCCGTAATCAGGAAGTAGCGCGGGAAAGTCAGCACGACGTTCACCCACGCGCTCATCATCGAGGCTTCGCGCGGATTCTTGCAGGAAAGGACACGCTGCATGTCGTAGTTCGGCGCAGGTCCGGCCGCACTGATCAGAAGTCCCTTGAACAGCAGCATCATCACGAAGAAGCCGAACAATCCGTAGCCGTCCTGCGCCACTCGCGCGTTTGCCGAGGGCACGAACGAGGACCAGTCCACGTTCAGGTGCCACCCGAAGAAGACGCTATCCCAGCCCGCTGGAATAAAACGCTGGAGCGTGCCTGGCGCCACCTTCGTCATAGCGATGATTCCTACGGCAAACGAGGCAACCGAGAGAATGCAGAACTGCAGCACTTCTGTGATCACCACGCTGAACATCCCGCCCTTGATCACATAGATAGCTGTGATCGCGATCAGGCACAAAGCGTACAAATTGACGTTCATCGCCTCGTTCGCGCTCAAATGCCAAGGCAGGAACGTAGCGGCGAACTTCCCGATTCCCTTGAAGCCATACGTGAAGAACGCAATGATGCTAAAGAACGCATAGATCACGACGATGATGTGCGCCAGTTGTGCGCCACGGCCCTTGCCGAAGCGCGTCTGAATCCACTCGGCGCCGGTCATCACATTCGATCGCCTCAACCAGGTCGATAAATACACCATGAGGAAGACTTGGTTGAATGTCGGCCAGAGCCACGGAATCCACACGCTCTTGAGGCCATAAACGAACATCCAGTAGACCAGCAGCATGGTGCCGCTGATGTCGAACATCCCCGAGGCGTTCGAAATCCCGAGGACATACCAGGGCATCACATTGCCACCGAGAAAGTACGCTTTGATGTCACGCGAGGCGCGGTGCGAAACCCAATATCCGACCAGAACCGACAAAATCAAGTAGGCAACGATGATGGCTAAATCAATTGCGTGCAGATGCATGGGAAACCTCGATGTACGACCTGTCGCGCAGTGAGTTCCACCGCGCAATCAGCATGACATTCGACTCAGCAGTAACCTTAGCTCTTCGATTTACTGTGCGACTTCCTGCAAATTTTGGGACGCAGAATATCGACCTACGGCAGCACGCCGGCTAACAAGAAGACAAGTGAAGCCTGCCAGTTAATGGCGATCTCATTGCTTGCGTACGAGCCCAATTCGTCTGCGTAGATCTTGGCGGGCGGCAGCCCTGCCGGCAGTTTCTTCAGCACGTCATCCTGTCGTCCTGCATTGGGCCCGCCTGAGAGCAATCCCGGCCATGGTTCGACGGTCTTGCCCGCTCCGCTGGGACGATGATGCGGATGACGGTACGGATTGTCTCCTACCTGCGTCACCCAGGAAAGCGAGAATGTGTTGCGGCCGAGCAAGTAATGCAGATCATCGGACGCAGCTTGTACAAACGCATGGTCGGGTGCCAATACATTCGCTACCAGTAGTTCCACGCCGTAGGACGCGGCAACTCCGTTCGATCCCCAGACATAGTCTTTCGGTCGGAGACTTACGCGGTACGCGTTCTTGCTGGTGCTGTCTGCGATTGCGCGCGCTGCCTGCGCCGTATGTGAGCGGATTTCTGCCACCAACTTCGGGTCGGAACCCTTCACCGAGCCGAGAGCGTACGTCCACAGGCCCATCGGTGCAACTTCCCTCCAACCTTCAGGGGCAGGCACATCGAGGGTTGCACGGAAATCCGGATACTGCTTGACGAAGTAGTCGTTGTAGGCCTTCTCATGCGTAGTACGCCAGAGTTCCGCAGCGGCCCAGAACCTCTCATCGGAGCAGGAACCATCTCCATATTCGCCCGTGCTGATCCCCGCCGGATTTCGAAACGTAACATTTGGGTACTTCTCAGTCCATAGCCACGCCTTGCGAGCGGCCTCCAGATTCTGTGCGGCGAACTTCGCGTCGAAAGGCGCATAGACCCGCGCCGCGATGGCTGCAACCGCCGCCAGGTCCGCCGTCGCGCATGTGCTCTTGTAGGGTTGCTGCCCAGTCCCCACGACCACGCTCGGCAGATGGTCGTCTTCAGGCATGACGAAACCGGAGAAATGCTCACTGGTCTGCTTCTGCCAGACGCCGCCGTCTTCGTCCTGCATCTTCAGCATCCACTCGAGATTCCAACGAGCTTCGTTGAGAATGTCGGGAGTACCGTTCCCGCTCTCCGGGATGTTCAGCCTGATGTTCTTCAGCTTGGGACCGTAGATTTCCCAGGCCCACAGCACAGTTCCCGTCGATATGCCGGAGTTGACCACGTACCGCCCGTAGTCTCCAGCGTCGTGCCAGCCACCAATGTTGTCGCGTTCTCCCTGTTTGCCGGAGGATGTGTGGAATTCACCCTTAAGATGACACGCGGGATGTGCGTACCCCGGAAACTCTGAGCCTAGATCAACCGCCGTGCCGCACCGTTGCCCATAGAATGCGCGCATCGCCAGATAGTACGTTCGCGAGAAAACATCAGGACGAATGGAAAAGGTCCAACTCTTTCCCACTCCCGGCACATCAAGGTAGTACGTCCCCGATTCCTTCAGTTTTGAGAAGTCTGCGACGCGAACGGAGTCGCCGGTATCGGCATCCTGCACAGCTGGGCTCAATTCACCCTTGAACACGCTCACATCATCGAACGTTCGTTTCACTTCGAAGGCCGACGCCTGAGCCGTTACCAACGCCAACTTCTGGCCATCGGGGAGATATCCGACCTGATCGAGCTTGATCAGGACGCTCCTGCCTTCGGCCGCCCATGCCTCCGCCGTCACTATGAGCGCGATCCCTAACCACAAGACCGCGATCCAGCCTGCCGACTGGTACAGATATGAATGATTTCCAGAGCGCGTCATCTTTGCTCCCATTTGAGGGTGAGTGCCGGGCGCCTCGGTGTGATTGGCCTCACTTCGGGGTGTGTATCTCGACACACGTCTCCTGCAGCACGAGAAGCTCCCCGATTTTCGTACGCTACATGTCTACACCTGAAACCTCTTGAACGCTAGTAGAAAATCGTTATACTAAGCCCCGTTACCAATTCCTTGTTGTCGTTTGGGGGGCGTTTTCATGAAATACGGGTACTTCGACGATCAGAATCGTGAATATGTAATCACCCAACCCGACACTCCCCTTCCCTGGATCAACTACCTCGGGTGCCAGGCATACTTTGGGATCATTTCGAATACCGCCGGCGGTTATTCCTTTTATCGCGACGCGCGCCTCCGCCGAATCACGCGCTATCGCTACAACAACGCCCCCTTTGATCTCGGCGGACGCTACATCTATGTTCGCGACGATCAGTCCGGTGAGTTCTGGTCCCCCTCGTGGCAGCCGACACGACACAAGCTGGAAAACTATTCTTGCCGCCACGGCATGGGTTACACGACCATCGGTTCGCAGTACTCGGGCATCGAGGCCAGCACGCGCTACTTCGTACCCCTCGACGAGAATCTGGAAATCTGGCAGTTAACCGTTACGAATCATCGGAAGCAATCCGCGGAACTCTCCATCTTCTCCGCCATCGAGTTCTGCCTGTGGGACGCCCAGGACGACTCCACGAATTTCCAGCGCAACTTCAGCATCGGACAGGTCGAGGTCGAAGACGGGGTTATTTATCACAAGACGGAGTATCGCGAACGCCGCGATCATTTTGCCTTCTTTGCCTGCTCGGAAAAACTAGCGGGGTTCGACACGCAGCGCGACACCTTCCTCGGCCCGTACCGTGGCTGGGATTTTCCTGCCGTAGTCGAAAGCGGCAAGGCGTGCAATTCCGTCGCCCACGGCTGGGCGCCCATCGGGTCGCATCAGCTTAGGGTGTCGCTCCAGCCGGGCGAATCGCGGCAAATCGTTTTCCTGCTCGGATATCAGGAGAATCCGCGAGATCAGAAGTTCGATCCGCCAGACTCACAAGTTCTAAACAAGAAGTCTGCGAAATGCACGGTATCCCGCTATCGCACTGCGGCAAACGCCGACGCCGCGTTTGAGAAACTCCGTCGCTACTGGAACGAGCTCCTGGGAATCTGGCAGGTCGACACTCCCGATGTGCACACCAACCGCATGGTGAACATCTGGAACGCCTACCAGTGCATGGCCACCTTCAATATGTCGCGGTCAGCTTCGTTCTACGAGTCCGGCATCGGACGAGGACTTGGCTTCCGCGACTCCAATCAGGACCTGCTCGGTTTCGTCCACATGGTTCCCGAACGCGCTCGCGAGCGCATCCTCGATCTCGCCGCTACGCAGTTGCCCACTGGAGGCGCTTACCATCAGTACCAACCGCTGACCAAGCGCGGTAACAACGATGTCGGCAGCGGATTCAACGACGATCCCCACTGGCTCATTATTGGAGTCGCTGCCTATCTGAAGGAAACTGGAGACTGGAGCATCCTCGATGCCGCAGTTCCCTACGACAACGAACTGGGCACCGAAACACCGCTCTACGAGCACCTGCAGCGCAGTTTCCGTTACACCCTCGACCGACTTGGGCCACATGGATTGCCACTCATCGGCCGCGCCGACTGGAACGATTGCCTGAACCTGAACTGTTTCTCCGATTCTCCGGGGCAGTCATTTCAGATCACGACCAATAAAGACGGCAAAGTTGCCGAGTCCGTGTTCATCGCCGGATTGTTCGTGCTGGCCGGGCGCGAACTCGCTGAGATCGCCAGGCATCGCGGTCTTGCTCCTGAAGCCTGCGTCTGTCTCAAAGAAGTCGAGAAGATGGAAGCCACCATCCGCCAGCATGGGTGGGACGGCGAGTGGTTCCTTCGCGCCTATGACGACTTCGGCCGCAAGGTCGGTTCGAAGGAGTGTGCCGAGGGCAGGATCTTCATCGAGACGCAAGGCTTCTGCACACTCGCTGGAGTCGGACTCGAAGACGGCATGGCTGCCCGTGCGCTTCAATCGACCCGCGAATTGCTCGCTACCAAACACGGCATCGTTCTGCAGCAGCCTGCCTATTCGAAGTACTACCTCGAACTCGGAGAGATTTCTTCGTATCCTCCGGGCTACAAAGAAAACGCCGGCATCTTCTGCCACAACAATCCGTGGGTCATGATCGGCGAGGCTCGTGTCGGCAACGGCGATAGTGCCCACGATTACTATTTCCGTATCAATCCTTCGGCCCGCGAAGAGATCAGCGACCTCCACCGGTGCGAGCCCTACGTGTATTCGCAGATGATCGCCGGCCGCGACGCGCCCACTCATGGCGAAGCCAAGAATTCGTGGCTGACCGGCACAGCCGCGTGGAATTACTACGCCATTACGCAGTGGATTCTCGGCATCCGCACTGCGTATGACGGTCTGCAGATCGCGCCAGTAGTGCCGAAGGGCTGGAACGGGTTTAAGGTCACGCGCAAATTCCGCGGTGTCACCTACAACATCGTGGTTCAACGGACCGGTCCAGGAAATCAAGTCTCCCTCGAAGTCGATGGGGCCGCCTTGCCTGGCGACGTAGTGCCGCTGCCGCCGGCTGGCACGAAGACGGTTTCCGTCAAGGCTACCTTGCACTAGATGGAACAAACCCGCAGCCTTCGGATATTGTTAACGCAACACCATGACCTATATCCCAGCCACTGCACGTTACGACACCATGCAGTATCGCCGCTGCGGCAACAGCGGTGTATTACTGCCGGCGATCTCGCTCGGCCTCTGGCACAATTTTGGCGGCGTCGATCCTCTCGAGAACAGCCGAGCCATGCTTCGCCGCGCATTCGATCTCGGAATCACTCACTTTGACCTTGCCAATAATTACGGCCCTCCCCCCGGGTCCGCGGAAGAAACCTTCGGCCGCATTTTGCACGAAGACTTCGCCTCTCACCGTGACGAGCTGATCATCAGCACAAAGGCCGGCTGGCGTATGTGGCCTGGCCCGTACGGCGATTGGGGCTCGCGAAAATACCTGCTGGCAAGCCTCGATCAGAGTTTGCGCCGCATGAAGCTCGATTACGTCGATATCTTCTACTCCCACCGCGCCGATCCGAATACCCCGGCGGAAGAAACCTTGTCCGCACTCGATCAAGCGGTGCGCTCGGGGAAAGCACTCTACGCCGGCATTTCCAGTTACGACGCCCAGCAGGCCACAATCGCTGCCAACGTGCTCCGCCAGCTGGGCACGCCGTGCTTGATCCACCAGCCGAAGTACTCCATGTTCGAGAGAACGATCGAGGCTGGATTGCTCGACGTCTTGAAGAAAGAAGGAATCGGCTGCATCGCCTTCTGCCCGCTCGCTCAGGGCCTGCTCACCGATCGCTATCTCAAAGGAATCCCATCGGATTCGCGCGCGAACAAGCCGGATGCCTTCCTGAAGAAGAACGACGTCACCGACAGCGTAGTATCAAAGGTGCGCGCCTTAAGCGAAGTGGCCAAAGCGCGAGGCCAGTCGGTCGCACAATTGGCCCTTGCATGGGTTCTGCGGAATCCGCGAATGTCGAGTGCCCTGATTGGAGCCAGCCGCGTTGAGCAGATCGAGCAGAACGTCGCGGCCCTAGCGAATCTCAGTTTCTCGGCGGAAGAACTGGCCCGTATCGACGCCGTTCTTGCGGCCTAGTGGTCCGATGGTCGGCTTACTCAGCGCAGCCGCTTCTTCCCTGATTTCCCACGCGCGGTTCGTATCCCGTGCCTCTTCAGGACTTCGAGATTCTTCCGGATCAGTGCATTCCTCTGCTCGACACACGCACCGCTGCGCAAAGGATCTTCGGGCGTGTTGAGCACGTAGTCGAGCAACCGATCCACAGAACTCGTCGCCACGTGTAGCCGCGTATCGGACGAAGCGTAATAAATGAAGACGGTGCCGTCATTCCGCGCCACCCAACCATTGGCAAACACTACGTTCGATACGTCACCAACGCGCTCCTCTCCTTGCGGCGCGATGAAGTACCCCGCCGGACGGTGCGTAATGACCTGCGGTTGATCCAACTTGGAGAGAAACATGTACAACACATATCGCAGGCCCGCCGCGGTATTCCGCACACCATGGGCCAAGTGCAACCATCCTTTCGGAGTCTTGATCGGCGCCGGTCCCTGGCCGTTCTTTACCTCTTTAATGGTGTGATATTCACGATTGTCGATGATGACCTCTTCCTCGATCACGGGATCTTGAATATCGGATGCGAGCCCCCATCCGATCCCTCCGCCCTTCCCCGCCTGAATAAACTCATCCTGAGGACGCGTGTAAAACGCATACTTCCCATCGACAAACTCAGGATGCAATACCACATTGCGCTGCTGCGGAGATTTCGATTTGATGTCTGGCAGGCGTTCCCAATCCTTAAGGTCCTTCGTGCGGGCAAGGCCGCATTGTGCTACTGCTGACGAAGTATCCCAACTCGGCGCCTTCGGATCTTTGCGTTCCGTGCAGAACAAGCCATAAATCCAGCCGTCCTCGTGCCGCACAACTCGAATGTCATAGACGTTGATATCCGGATCGTCGGTTTCAGGCATCAAGATCGGATAGTCCCAGAATCGAAAATTGTCGATACCATTCGGACTCTCGGCAACGGCCAGGAATGATTTCCGATCTACCCCCTCCACCCGCGCCAACACGACGATCTTGCCGTTGAACTCCATCGCCCCCGCATTGAACGTCGCATTAATCCCCATGCGCTCCATCAAATGAGGATTCGTCTTGGGATCGAAATCGTATCTCCAGAACGGAGGAGTATGTTCCGCTGTCAGCACAGGATGCTGGTATCGTTCGTAAACGCCATTGCCGTCACTGCCGATTCGATTCTTGCGGGTGATCAGCTTCTCGTACCGACGAAACAGTTCTTGCGTCTTCTTCTTAAATGCGCTGTCTTTCATTCCAACTCTCGCTCTTCCTCTGTTAACTCACAACGCTAGTTCAGGCGCGGTGTTCGTTCGTCATTCTGTCGAGGCGTTCCATCACTTCAAAACAGGTACGGCTGTTGTGATACGGACACTTCCAAGGATCCACTTTGTATTTATCGTTGCTGGGTGTCCCATCGCGCGATACTTTCCAGAACCACTCACCGTTCTTCCGGTCCACGATGTAGTTCTCGATAAACGTCCAACTCCTCTCGGAGGCCTGCCGAAAGTGCTCGCAACCCGAAAGTTGGTAGGCACTCAGGAACCCCACCACCGCCTCAGCCTGGGGCCACCAGTGCTTGTCGGCGTCAGTGATTTCGTTGCTCATTCCTTCATATAGCAGCCCGCCATCAGTGTCGATCGCTCGCTCGTAGATCGCCTGCGCCATCTTCACCGACTCGGCCCGCGCTTCCTGCAAGATATCTGGATCGCCCAGGACTTCCGCAGCTTCGCAAATCAGCCAGCTTCCTTCGATGTCATGGCCGAACGAAAGCCACTTCGACCGATCGTTCCAGCGCTCGTCGAAGAACATCCGGAAGTGATGGGTCTGGCGGTCAACTATGTGGTCCAGGAATATCCTCACGAGTTCGCGCAGTCTCATACGCAATACTGGATCGCGGCGGGCACTCAGGAGGTTTGCGTAGGCCTCCAGCATGTGAAGGTGGGTATTCATGGACTTCTTTTCGTCCATGTCGACCTCGCTCAAACGCTGCTCGTCCGCCAGCGTCCAGTCGCGCTCGTACGTTTCGAAGTAGCCGCAATGAACGGAGTCGTGCCCTGCTTTTTCAATCAGACGATGCAGTTCTACGGCTTTCTCCAGCGGTCCTCGTTCGTGAGAGGCAGACGCGTACTCCGCCAGGGAGTACACAGTGAAAGCCTGCCCATAAATTCTTTTTTTCGTTTCAACCGGATGGCCCAGGTGGTCGACCATCCAATAGACACCGCCGAACTCAGCGTCCCAGAAATGCTCTAACAGATACTCGTACGCTCGCCGCGCGGTGCGCAGATACACCTCATCTCGGTAGACCTTATATGCCTTGGAAAATGTCCAGAGAATTCTGGCGTTGAGGATCAGCCCCTTGTGAGCCAGCGGATCGATCTGCAGATCATTTGTAATCTGGCCCCGAAATCCGCCGTATTCCTCGTCGATGGAGTACTTCAGCCAGAAAGGCAGGATATTCCCTAAGAGTTCCTTCTCAACGCGCTCACGTAGGTTCAACATAGTTGTCTTAACGTATACAACAGCGCGTCATATTGTAAAAGGATTAGGGTTGTTTACATGTGACCACCCGCACATTAGTGCAAGGGCTACGGCGAGATGGGCCGCAACAACGAAGAGGATTCTCGGTCGAGATACACAGTGGCATCTGGATGAGTGCGCAGGATTGACGCGGGAAACATGGGACTGATTTCGCTCTCAAGACAGTTGGCCACCGCCGTCGCCTTCCGAGCATCCGGCACAACGCAGATTATCTGCTGGGCTCGCAGAATCTGCCGCACGGTCATCGAGAGAGCACTCGTCGGCACGTCCTGCAGGCTCTGAAACCAGCCTTCCCCCAACTGCTGCCGGCGGCAGGCTTCGTCGAGTTTCACGACGATGTAGGCCTCATCGCTTTCGAAATCCGCCGGGGGATCGTTGAACGCCAGGTGTCCATTCTCCCCAATGCCGACAAACGCCACATCGATCTGTGTCTTCCGAATCTCGGCAGTCATCTCGGCGATGACTTTCCGCGGCTCCGCCTCGCCATCCAGCAAATGGTAGTGGACGATTCCCGCTTTGTTAATCAACCGGTCCAGCAGGTACTTCCGGAAGCTCGCCGGATGAGTCGTGGGTACTCCGAGATATTCGTCGAGGTGGAACATCTCGACGCGCTTCCAGTCGATGTCGGGAGCCTTGGTAAGTTGATCGAGAAATTCAAACTGAGAAGCTCCGGTGGCGGCGATAATCCGTGCACTTCCCCGCTCCCGAATCGCGCGACGGACCGCCGCAGCAGCGTCAACTCCCGCGGCCGCGGCCAGCAGGTGCTTATCGTCAAATACTCGCACGTCGATCTTCTTCACGGCAAAATCGCCCGTATGCCAGTCAACTCGCAAAAGTCCACGAGCACCGGGTAAAGATCGCTCCCATAGCCCAGACAAGCGTACTCGTTGGTCCAGTTTTGAAGCAGAACATCCATATCACAGTGAGCCGTGACAAACCCATGCGGCCAGAACGGAATGCCGCACTCGTTCAATCGACCCATTAGTTGATCGACGGGTGGCTCGAAGACGGTGGCGCGCGTGATCACCATCTGGAATTCTCCATTCACTCGTCCCAGTCGCGCCAGCACACCGTCACCGACCTTACAGATCAACTTGACAGAAAGCCCTCCCGCCTCACCCTCTGTAGGTATTCCATGTTCCGCAAACCCCGCCGGACCAAGCTGCCCGGCTAAGGACGGAGGGCACGCTCCATCGCCGATGATCTTGATCTCCTTCGTCTTCACATCGATGTGCTGCAGGTCCCCGTAGTACACCCGCTCTTTGCTGAGTTTCGTCAGCAGCAAAACGGTCAAAGCAGTATTGAAATCCCCGAGAGTCGACGTGCCGTGTCCATCTTCCAGCATCATGCTCTGCGCAAAGCAGGTCGCGGAATAGTGGTCGCCGAGCCCAGGAAATGACTGGATGGTATAGAAATCAAACTTCTCCTGCTCGACCAGCTTCTTCAACGCGAGATAAAGGCGAATCGAACGCTCGTTCACGACGCTTGAATCCGGGACCTTGTGGAACAGTTTGCCAAGCCGCGTATTGACAGCGGCGATCTCCTCGGAGCGGATATTCTCCGCCGCACGAATCAACTCTGTCGTATCGCGAGAATCGATATCCACTCCGAACATCCGCATCCACTGCGAGGGATCAGCAACTCCGCACGTCTGCCCCATCCCGCGGCCGCCAAAGCTGCCGATCGTCGAGAGATTGAGGCAGTTCTTCAGATGCGCTGCCCGCGCATGACTCACAATCTTGTCAACCGTCGAGGGATCATCCGCCGAGCCGTAAACGAATTTGTGCGGAGTTCCAATCTCCAGAAGTCCGCCGTGCATGACCAGACCGCCCACTGGGCGCCAACCCTGCGAACCAGGATGCGTCCACAGCAATACTCCCTTGCCTGTCGCCGCGTAGTCGCGGATGGCCCCCACGAGGTGCGCTGCCCACACCCACGTGCCCGAGAATAGAACCACGGCATCCACGCTCTCATCGTGCTTCATGCGGCGCAACGCCGTAATTGCCTCTTCCTTGCTCGCGATCACAATTTCGTGCGTGACCAATCGGCAACCGGCATTGGTGAGTGCTTCCTTGGATCGCTGAACAATGGCGTCGTCAATAAAAGGATCCCCCATTGGATCCTTCAGCCCATCTTTATGCACTCCGTAGACGATGAACCCGATTTTTGGCTCGATCATTATCCTTCTCCTTGATCTCCGTTTGCTTGCAACTTCCTCCACGGCGCGAGGTTAGAATAGAGCGCTTGGTATTGCCGCTTGTGTATTTGGTAGCTTGCCACCATCGCCGGCTCGGGAGTCACGGTCTCAGCAACTCGCACAACCTGTCTGACCGCATCCGCATAGCTGCCGTATTTCCCAATCGCGACTCCGGCGAGCATTGCCGTGCCCAGGCAGACCGCTTCCGGACACTGCATGAGATGGAGCCTTCGGTTCGCCATGGCGGCGCGGAGCTGCAGGCCGAGCCGCGAGCGCAAACCTCCACCGCTGATGTAAATGTCGGTGCACTCTCCTGCAACCGATTGCAGAAACTCCGCCATGCTGGCGAATTCGCACGCGACGCCTTCCAAGACTCCCTGGTACAAATCCGCCAGTGTGGTGCTGGGTCGGATTCCCGCAATTACGCCGCTGGCGTTTGGATCAAAGTCCGGATTGCACGTGCCCAACAGATGCGGCGTAATGCACAAGCCCGAGGGTTCTGGACGAGTCTCCGATTCAAGCGCAGCGCACAGTTCCACTGGAGAGATGGAAGTACCAGCATCTCTGGAATGCCCCAGGCGGAGAATCCAGTCGACCATAATGCCCGACGGGAAATAGGCCAGAGTCAGGTAACGGCCGGGCACAATGTGGCCGTACGTGTTCAGGTTTGCCCCGAGCGCAAGCCGACCTTTTGCCGGAGCATCCGAAGCGGCCAGCAAGCATTCATATGTGCCCAGCGAAGCGGACACTCTTCCGGGGTCGATCACTCCGCTTCCCAACGCGGCGCAGGGCTGGTCGTGTCCTCCCAGGACCACAGGAATCCCGGCATCGACGCCAAGCTCGCGCGCCATCTCGGCGGTCACTTCCCCGGCAATCGTCCCCGCCGGAGCGGGCGCTGGGAATTTCTCGTCATCCATCTCACATGCGGACAGAATCTCCTCTGACCACGCCTGCTTCTGAATGTCGAACACAAGGAATCTGGAAGCCAGCGAGTAGTCGATGTACCCAGGCAGACCAAACCGAGTAAGGAGATAACCGGTCAGGGTTAAGAACCGGACAGTTGAAGCGAAAGTTCCTGGGTCATGAGCGCGCAACCACAGGATCTTCGGCAGAGGATACATCGCATGCGCCGTCAGTCCTGTGATTTCGAATAATCGCTCTTTCCCGATCTTCTCCGCGACCCATGCGGACTCGTGCGTCGCACGGTTATCTGCATTGAGGATCGCCGGCCCTGTAGGCTCTTCCCTCGAGTCGACCGGAATAAATGTCTCGCCGTGGGAACTGATGGAGAGAACCTCCACCGAGTCGTGAAGTGTCGCCGTCGCGACCTCCCTGACTGCTCCGACGAACGCGTTCCAGAAGTCCCCCGCTGGCATTTCGCTCCAGGACGGAAATCGCGCTTGGCTTTTGTACAAGCGTACGGCATGAGCGAGCACCTGACCATCCTCCGAAAAGGAGACGGCCTTGCAACTGCTCGAACCCATGTCAACCGCCAGCAAGCTCACCGGAATTCCTTTGGATGCTTTTGCGACAACTCGGAGCGGACCCGCTCCAGGAACTTTGGCATGTCATCCGCCTGAAAAACATTGCGGCCGAAGAACACACCAGCCGCGCCCGATTGCATGATCGAGCGAACATTCGCCAGCACCTCATCGTCAGACCCCGTACGGCTTCCGCCCAGAACAAGGATTGGGATGGGGCAGGCCTTCACCACCGCCCGCATAGTCTCGACATTATCGGCTCCTTCGGTCTTGACGATATCGGCGCCCAGTTCTGCTGCCACGCGGGTGTGTAGCATGAGCCATTTCGAATCCCGTGGATTCTCCACTTGTACGCCTCGAGCCAACGACTCGACGACCAGCGGCATCCCGATGCGTTCGCATTCCCGCGCGAGCTTCCCCACTCGTTCAATCTCTTGTCTTTCAAAACCCGCGTCTCCGCTTCCCAGGAACAGAAAAGTAATCACCGCATCTGCCCCGGCTCGCAATGCATCCTCGGGTTGACCGACGAGGCAAGTCTGAAAGCCATTCGGCGTGATCTTCGCCGATTCATGAAATGCGGTCGTCCAGTCCAATCGTGCGATTAACCCCGGCATCTTCTCAGAAGCAACCTCGGCAAAATAGCGGATTGCACCCATGTTCAGCAGAACCGCGTCCGCGTCGGCTTTCACGAATCTCTCGATCTTCCTTGCCGGATCCAGAGTGCCAGGGATAGGCCCAAGAACCAAGGCATGGTCAAAGGCAATGACGAGGGTGCCACGGCTCTGTCGGAGAATTCGTCTCAGCCTGATTTGCTTGCCGGAATCCGCCATACGATTTTCCTTGGTGAAACGTTACAACACGGCTAAAATGTAATATCACGGATTGTCACTGTCAACCGGATTTCATCCAGCTTGTCGATTGGGCGTTAGAGCTGCCAAGGAAGTATGCGGCACGCTCACGAGGTGACGAGACACAATGGTAACTATTCGCGATGTCGCCGGGCAGAGCGGATTCTCCGTAACCACCGTTTCCATGGTTCTGGGCGCTGGTTCGGCAGCCGAGCGCATCTCTCCGCGTACCCGGAGCCGCATATGGAAGGTCGCTCAGAGACTCGGGTACCGGCCCAACCTGTTCGCGCGCTCTCTGCGCAGTCAACGCAGCCACACGGTTGGCGTAATCGTCTTCGACATTACAGATGCCTATTGCACCCAGATCCTCCGCGGGATTGAGAATCACCTTCGCCCTACTGGCTTCTTTCCTGTTACGACAGACCTCCAGAACGACAAGTCGCAATTCCAGCGCTGCTTCGACATGCTGCTGGGACGCAGAGTTGAGGGAATGATCGCCATCGCGAATCCTGTTTACCTCGACACGACACTGTTGTCTGAATTAGCGCAGCGCAATATCCCGGCCGTTGTCATCGGGCGCGAAATGCAGCGCGGGCCCGTCAGTTCTATCGTTGTTGATAATGAGGCCGGAACCCGACTCGCGCTGCAGCATCTCTATGAACTCGGTCACAGCCGGGTTGGTTTTATCAAGGGACCCAGGATCCTGGTGGATAGCGTGCAACGTTGGCGAGGGATTGAGAACTGTGCCCATGATGTCGGCCTCAAGATTGATCCCCGTCTCGTTTTGCAGATCAAGGGGAGGAATTCCAGCTACACCGAGGGTTGCGAACTGACCGAAGAACTGATGCGGCGCCATCCGGACTTCACCGCTCTGTTGGCTTTTGACGACCTTACGGCGTGCGCCGCCGTCCGGACCCTGACGAAGGCGGGACGCCGCGTGCCGAAGGACTGTTCCGTTGTCGGGTTTGACGACATACCGGGGGCCGAGTTCTACAATCCCCCACTGACCACCGTGCAACAACAGCTCGAACTTCAAGGTTCGCTGGGAGCAGAGATCCTCGAAGAACTCATTCGCGCATTCGTCGAGAAGAGAACCGCGCCGCCGAAGTTCAGAAAGGTCTCTCCCAAGCTGATTGTTCGGGAATCGACCTGCCCGGCGCCCCGACCATGATCGTCACAAATATTGAGAATCATGCTGAAACGTTACACTCGATAAGGCGGACATATTGATGATCTCGAAAGTTGATCTGTATCGCTGGTGCCAAGTGCCAGCCAGTGAACTAACCAAGCACCCGGGCCTCCGGGCAAAGTTCCGCATGGTGCGCGATTCAGCGGCGATGGGCCAGCTCATGGCGGAAGAGCTGGTTGGAGTCATTGAGGAGAATAACCAGCGAGGAGCCGTCACTCGCGCCATCATTCCTTGCGGGCCAAATTGCTGGTACGCGCCCTATACCAAGCTTGTCAACACGCGAAATGTCTCTCTCCGTAACCTGACCGTCTTCCATATGGACGAATGCCTGGACTGGCAGGGACAACCGATTCCCGCCAACCACCCGTACAACTTCCGCACATTCATGGAGAAGCATTTCTACGGCGGCATCCGCAGCGAGTTGCAGGTTCCGGAATCGCAACGATTTTGGCTGCTCCCCTCGACCATGGAGAACGTGCGAGATGCCATCCATTACGCACCCATCGACATCACTATCGGCGGCTGGGGTCAAGACGGCCATGTAGCCTACAACCAGGCTCGCCGGCATCCCTACAGCGCTATCACGCTCGATGAAGTGGCCAACTCAACGATCCGCATCCAGGAAAACAATTGGGACACCGTTCTCGCCCTTGCGCAGCGAACCTTCGGCAGCGCGTATCAATTCGTGCCGCCCATGTCCATCACCCTCGGCGTTAAAGAATGTATGTCCGCGAACAGGGTACGGGTTTACAGCGATACTGGCGCGTGGAAGCAGACAGCCCTACGAGTCGCGCTGTTCGCCGAGCCCACTCCCGAATATCCAATGACTCTGCTGCAGCGGCATCCCGACGCAATCATCACGGCCACTGAAGATACCGCGCGTCACCCGATCAGCGAGAACCCGGACTGGCAGCTCTTCTGAGGCGAGCATGCGCGTACTCAGGATCGACGAACGATCACCTTATCGCCGGTTGATTGGTATCGGCGGCATCGGGAGCGGTATCTTCTTTGAACTCGAGGGTAGTCACACGCTGGGCCGTAACGAAAGCCGTCCCGGCCGCCTGCTCGATGTGCGCGACTACTGCAAGCTTCATATCATCATCCACTACGTCGCGAAGTTGCTCGGCGCCCACTCGGCAGGATCTCCCTTTCACGTTGTGCCGGTTGGAAGAATCGGATCCGACGCTCCCGGGCGCCAGGTGCTAAAGGAAATGACCGAGGCAGGCATCGACATTGCCAAGGTGATCACAAGCTCGGATCGTCCGACCCTCTTTAGCGTTTGCTTTCAGTATCCCGATGGAAGCGGCGGAAACATCACCACCAACAATTCGGCCGCCGCTGCCCTGCATGCCCACGACATCGACGCAGCAGCAGATCTGTTTCGCTCAGATGGTAAGCGCACAATCGCCCTGGCAGCGCCGGAGGTCGGCCTTGAGGCGAGGCACTATTTCCTGCGGTGCGCGACCGACGCAGGTGCGTTTCGTGCAGCTTCGTTTGTTGCAGCCGAAATTGCAGCTGCTAAAACTGCCGGAATGTTCAGCCTGCTCGATCTGGTCTCTCTCAATGAAGAAGAAGCGAGCGAACTTATTGGCGAGGAGTTCTCACTCAGCGATCCAGAGTCTTTCCTCGCAAGCTGCCAGTCGCTTCTTCGCTCGGCTCATCCTCGCCTCAAACTGGTCGTCAGCGTGGGAAAACATGGTGCCTACGGAATAACCTGCACCGAATGGCGTCACTCCCCCGCGATTGAGGTCAAGGTAGCGTCCACCGCGGGAGCCGGAGATTCTCTGCTGGGGGGGATTATCGCAGCTGTGGCTGCGGGGCTTCCGTTTCTACCCGCGCAGCCTGCTCATGAAGCCCCTAGCCGCATGGTTGGGTCAGCACTGGAGCTGGGTGTTTTGTTGGCCAGCTACAAATGCCGATCGCCGCACACGATCCATCCCGCAGCAGATCTCGATTCACTACTGATGTTTGCCCAATCCGCAGGGTGCGTAGTTGCGCCGCAGATGGAACAGTTCGTAGTGGAGAAGCGAGGCTGGTAGAAAACCTTGCATTTCTTCTTGACAGCGGCTCGGCAGCAGTATTATGTAAAACGTTATACTTTCGATATGTAACGACTTCTTTCGTTTCATTACTGGACATCAGGGCAAAAACATGCCAGAGAACACTCGCCGCAGGGTCCCCCGTCTGAATTGGGCTGCACTCGGCTGCGCCGTCGCTGTTCTCTCGCTTCTTCTGTCCTGCCACCACGAGAGCGCGAATGACGCTGCGACAACGCCCTCGACCATTCTCGTCCATAACGACGGTGGCTCTTCTCTTACCATCAAGACTCCCACGGCAGAGTTTCGCGTCCTTCCCTCCGGATATGTCCAGGCCAGCCTGCTTCGAAACACAGACAGCCTCACTCTGGATGACCCCTCATCTGCAACCGCCGGTTCGGTGACCGTTGGCGGGCGGGAAATCAGTGATTTCGTCCTTGAGCTCGCTAACGCGAAGACTTCTGCGCCCTCGGGCCGCCTCGGTGCGAAGGGCCAACGCGTCGAAGTCGTCGGCAAGAGTCAATCATTGCCCGGCCTCGAAGAAAACGTGTTCATCGAGGCATATGACGACCTGCCTGCCCTGGTCTTGATGAGCGTCTCGTACAAAAACACCGGCGCAAGCGACGTCCAGCTAAATCGCGTCATCACACAGCAACACGTCCTCAACGCCTCCCTCAGCGATCCCAAGGTCTCTCCGTATGCGATGTGGTCATTTCACGGATCCAGCGAGGCGTGGGGAAAAGACGATGTAATGCAGATCAGCCAGAAGTTCGCGCGCGCCAACCCCATGCAGCAGATGATGCACAACGACGAAAACCGGACCGGTGGCGGCATCCCCGTAGTCGCCTTCTGGACTGGTTCCGTTGGTGAAGCCATCGGGCACGCCGAAACCGTGCCTATCGTTTTGAGTCTGCCGGTGCAAACCCAGCCCAACGGCCGAGTGCGTACAGCCGTTGCCCTGGAGGTTGACCGAAAGTTGGCGCCTGGAGAGGTCTACACAACTCCCCTCACGTTCCTTTCCGTGTTCCACGGCGATTTCTATGAACCCCTAAGCCTCTACGCCAAGTTGCTGAAGGTCCGGGGCCTGAGTTTCGCTCACCCGAACGAAGCCGACTACCAAGCCAACTGGTGCGGCTGGGGATACGAGATGGACTTCACGCCCAAGCAAATGTTGGGAACAATTCCGAAGCTCAAAGAACTTGGACTGAAGTGGGCCACTCTCGATGCCGGCTGGTTCAAGGCGCGCGGAGACTGGCAACCGCGCCCCGACACCTTCCCGGACAATTCCTTGCAGAAAGTCGTCAAGGCCTATCACGATGCGGGCATCCGGATTACTCTCTGGTGGATTCCGCTCGTCGTCGAAGACGGCCACGGCAAAGACATTCTGAATCATCGAACCTATCAACTCTCAAACATCGCAAAACAACATCCTGAATGGCTGATTCTCGATCAAAAAGGAAATCCAGCCCGCGCCACCGCTGATCTTGGCGCGTTCTGCCCTGCCGTGCCGGAGGTCAAGCAGTACTATAAGCAGCTAACCGAACGCTTTATTCGCGACTGGGACTTCGACGGGCACAAGCTCGACTTCTCCTACACCGTCCCAGCTTGTTACAACCCAAAGCACCATCACAATTCGCCCAACGAGTCGATTGAAGCAGTAGGAGACATTTACAAGATCATTCTCGATACAACGCGCGCGCTGAAACCTGAGAGCGTCACGCAGGCCTGTCCGTGCGGAACTCCGCCGAGCCTCGCGTGGCTGCCCTACATCGACCAGGCCGTCACTGCCGATCCGGTGGGCTCACGACAAGTCCGCTTACGCACGAAAATGTACAAGGCTCTCCTTGGTTCGCAATCTGCGGTGTACGGCGATCACGTGGAACTAACCGAGGTCGACCTAAAGAATACTGCGAACGAAATCGACAAGGGGCGTGACTTCGCTTCTGAAGTGGGAGTCGGCGCCGTCGTCGGCACGAAGTTCACCTGGCCGGACTACGGCAAGAGATTCAAGATCGTCGAGCTCACTCCTGGAGAAAAAGAAGCTCACTGGAAGAAGTGGGTTGAAATCTACCGCAACAAGATGCTCTCCAAAGGAGAGTTCCTTAGTCTCTACACCTACGGCTACGACTTCCCAGAGGCGTATGCCATTTCCAAAGACGGCGTGATGTACTACGCCTTTTACACTGCCGACAAGGACAAACGCTGGGCCGGTCAAGTGGAGTTACGCGGCTTGGCGCCCGGCACTTACAAAGTTACCGACTATGAGAACGGCAAGGAGCTAGGAACCGTAGACACTACGTCGAACAAGTTGAGCGTGGACTTCACCGATCACTTACTATTGGAAACTACACGAATCTCTGAACCGCAACACCGCTGATTTCCTGACACCATCTGGAGGCACTCTCGTGATGAAACGTTCTTTTGCCAACTCTCGAAACTGGTTTCCGGCCACCGCCACGATCCTCGCTTTTGTGTTTGCCGCCGCAACTGCGAGTTGGGCGCAAAAGGACATGGGCACCATCGTCGGAACCGTCAAGGACTCCAGCGGTGCCGTGCTCGCCGACGCCAAAGTCACGGTCGCAGACGTTGACCGTGGTACCGCGCTGACCATCACGACCAACTCGAACGGCGAGTACGTCGCTGGTCCGATGCGCATCGGCCAGTACACCGTCACAGTCGAGAAGTCTGGGTTCAAGCGCGCTGTTGCCGGTCCGATCACTCTGAACGTCCAGGATCGCCTCCCTGTCGATGTCGTCATGCAGGTCGGCGGCGCCACCGAGACCATGACGGTGACCACGATTACTCCGCAACTGGAAACCGAAACGTCAGAACTGGGTGAGGTGGTCAACGGACAGACGGCAACCACACTCCCGCTGAATGGAAGGAACTTCGCCCAACTTGCCCAACTCGCGGCCGGCGTCGCCCCCAGCGAGCCGGGATCGAGAACTGAGACCAGTTGGGGCTTCAGTTCCAATGGCGCCCGTGCCCTGCAGAATAACTTTCTGCTCGATGGCGTCGACAACAACGCCAATCTCGGCGACGTCCTCAATGGCAGTGCTTACGTCATCCAGCCCTCCGTCGACGCCATTGGTGAATTCAAGGTCGAGACCAACTCCTACAGTTCCGAGTTCGGCCGCGGCAACGGCGCCATCATGAATGCCGTCATCAAGTCCGGCACCAATGGATTCCACGGTGACTTGTACGAATTCCTGCGCAACGAAAAGTTCGATGGACGCAACGCTTTCGACTTCTTCGGACGGACGCAATACCAGCAGAACCAGTTCGGCGCCACTCTCGGCGGGCCCCTCATCAAGGATCGCACCTTCTTCTTCGTCGATTACGAAGGCCTGCGCATCCGTCAGGCGCTGCCGCAGCTTCTTGTGATTCCGAGTCCAGCTCAACTCAGCGGGGATTTCTCCAGCTTCCTCGACCTCGGTACGCCCATAGCAGGCGTCGTGGACTGCAGCGGAAATCCAACGTATCAGGGCGAGATCTTCAATCCGCGTCTCACTCAAAGCTCCGGGCTCAATGACCTGGGTTTCTGCGGCGTGCCGATTGCAGTCGACGAAACGGGAACCCCAACCAATATTTTCCCGGTCACTGGCCCCAGCGCGATCAGTCCCGCAGCCGCCGCCATCGCGGCCTTGTATCCGCAACCGAACGTCGACGTCAACGGCAACAACTATCTTGTCGATCCGAAGAAGAGCCTGAACCAGAACAACTTCGACATCCGCGTCGACCACAAGTTCTCCGACCGCGACAACTTCTTCGTACGCTTCAGCTACGAGGACCAGCCGATCTTCACGCCAGGACCGTTTACCAACTTCCTGGACGGCGGCGGATTCACTGCCGGTAATCAGGACAACGCCTATCGCAGCGCGGCAGTCAGCGAACTGCACACGTTTTCACCCACCCTGCTGAACGAGTTCCGCCTGGGTTACAACCGAATCAACTCCCATCGCGTCGAGCCCTTCTCGAACACCGACGTGTCGGGTCAACTCGGATTGCTCGGCGTGCCCTTTCAGCCGGGCATCGGTGGTCTTCCTTCAATCTGCTTCGTCAGCTATCAGTGCATCGGAGCTTCCGACTTTCTGCCGTCGGTTGAAAAACAAAACAGCTTTGTGTTGAACGAGAACCTCATCTGGAGCCACGGCCGTCACTCCCTGAAGTTCGGCACCGAACTCCGCAAGGAACAGTTCACGATTTTCCAGGATTCCGCTCCTCGCGGCGATCTGGCTTTCGGCCCCGACTTCACCAGCAACCCCGGCATGCCCGTTGACGAAAGCGGCAACCCTACCGGCGGCGACGACATCGCCTCTTTCCTGCTGGGTGTGCCGGACAGCGCCAACATCGTGACGCTGCACGGAGTCGACTACCACCGCTTCACACTTGCCTTCTTTGGACAGGACGACATTCGCGTGAACGACCGCCTCACTCTGAATCTCGGGCTGCGTTACGAACTCTTCCGCCCGGTCACTGCCGGAGGCAACCAGCAAGGCACTTTCGATTTCGCGAGCGGCACGTTGATCGTGCCGAAGGGCCAGAATGTAACGCTGAATCCGGCGATTGCGTCCTATCTTCCGTTGCAGGCCACCGCGTCGCCAGGCCTGGTCAACACCGACTACAAGGACTTCGCTCCCCGCTTCGGTTTGGCGTACAGCCTCACAAAGAAGACGGTCCTCCGTGCCGGATATGGCATCTTCTACGGAGGCGTCGAGAACGGGCCGTTCTCCTTCCCCAGCCCCGGATTCAATCCTCCGTACTTCGTGAATCAATCGTTCGGTTCGCCGTGCGGCAATCCGGTTCCGCCCCAAGCCAATCCCAATGACCCGGCTAACCTGTGCGCGATTGGGGTCAAGTTCCCCGCGGAAGGCGGCGAGCCCGACACCACCCTGATGATTAACGATTTTTGGGGACAGGGATTCCCCGCGAGTTCTCTCACCGATCCCAACAACCCGCTGCTCTATTCGATCGATACTCATATCAAGACGCCGATGATGCAGCAGTGGCACATGGGAATCGAGTACCAACTGCCGAGAGAAACCGTGGTCGAGATCTCGTACGCCGGCTCTCACGGATCTCGCCTATACGGCTTCTACAACGGCAACCAGGCCACGCCGAGCATCGACCCGAACGCTCCGCTCGCCCCGCGCCGGCCTTTCCCCGCGGTCGATGGAACCATCGACGCGTTCCGCTCCAACACCAGCTCCAACTATCACTCGCTGCAAACGCGAATCGAGAAGCGCGCCTCGCACGGCCTCCAGTTCGAAGCGAACTACACCTATAGCCACTCGCTCGACGACGCCTCCAGCGCCAGCCTTGGCTCTCTGGCCAACGGAGACTTCCGCGACCAGCGCTTCCCTGGCATGGAATACGGCAATTCTGACTTCGATGTCCGCCACCATCTGGTCGTCAGCTACGCATGGGATTTGCCATTCGGAAAGAACCACGCAATCGGCGGCAACGCAACCGGCGTCGCCAATCAGATCATCGGCAACTGGCAAATCGCGGGAATCGTTTCGGCCTCGACCGGCAACTGGTTCACTGTGACCGATCCCTTCAACAATGCGGCCAACAACGATTGTGGCGGAACCGTTTCCTACAACTGCTCCCGCCCCAATGTCGTCGGCAATCCCAACGGCAAGCCCTGCCAACCCGGCACGTTCTTCAATACTTGCGCGTTTGAAAGCAACACGGTCGCTGGCACCTACGGGGATGAAGGCCGCAACATCACGCACGGCCCCGGCTATCAAACGTGGGACGTTTCCGTGTTGAAGGTCTTCCCCATCCGCGAGCAGATGCGCGTCGAGTTCCGCGGTGATTTCTTCAACATCTGGAACCACGTCAACCCGCTGTGGGGCCCGATCGGCGCCGCCGGACAGGTTGAGCCCGTGGCTATTGAGATCGGCCAGCCGCAGTTTGGACAGCTACAGGCCTCTCGTGATCCGCGGCTCATTCAGTTTGCTCTGAAGTTCTATTTCTAGCGCACGCATTCCAGGAGGGGCGAGCTCACACTCGCCCCCGTGATACCAGAAACCATGGCAGATTCCGCAACAACCTCAGCCCCAGTTCGCCTCCGTCGCACGCTCGGCCTTTGGGATCTCATCCTCTACGGAATGATTGTCATCCAACCGACCGCACCCATGCCCGTATTCGGCATCATGACGCAGCGTGCCCACGGTCACGCCGTCACCACCGTGCTGATCGCGATGGTCGCCATGCTGTTCACCGCCATAAGCTACGGACGCATGGCGCGCGCCTACCCGAGCGCGGGTTCCGCCTTTACCTACGTCGGATCCGAAATCCATCCCGCACTCGGCTACGTCACTGGCTGGAGCATGGCGATGGATTACATGCTCAACCCGGTCCTCTGCACGATTCTGTGCAGCAAGTTCGCCATGAATTTCATCCCGGAGATTCCTTACCCGGTCTTTGTGATCGTGTTCCTCGCGCTGTTCACCGGATTGAATCTCTTCGGCATCAGGACTTCGGCGCGTATCAACGATACACTGGCCGCCGCGATGGGAGTGGTAATCGTGATCTTTCTCGCCGCCGTGGTTCGCTACGTGCTCCACACCCCGCACGACGGTGTCGCGTTCTTCACCCGACCTTTTTACGATCCACAGACGTTTGCCGTCCCCGCCGTCCTCGGAGGAACGTCGCTCGCCGTCCTCACCTACATAGGATTCGACGGCATTTCCACCCTCTCCGAAGAAGCCGAGAATCCCAAGCGCAACATTCTTCTCGCAACCGTGCTGGTCTGCCTGATCACCGGTGTGCTGGCATCCGTCGAGGTCTACGCTGCGCAGTTGGTATGGCCGTCATCCCAACCATTCCCCGATGTCGATACCGCATACGTCTCCGTTGCCGGTCGCGCCGCCGGACAGTGGCTCTTCAGCTTGATCAACGTCACTCTTCTGGTAGCGACCGTCGGCTCGGGCATGGGATCGCAACTCGGAGCAGCCCGTCTGCTCTACGGAATGGGCCGCGGCAACGCCTTGCCAAAGGGATTCTTCGGCGCCATCGAACCCAAACGTCAGATTCCGCGGAACAATGTCCTCTTCGTCGGCATTCTTGCTCTGATCTGCACCACGTTTCTGACGTTCGAGCGGGCAGCCGAACTCCTGAACTTCGGCGCCCTGCTGGCCTTCATGGGCGTAAACGCGGCGTCGTTCGCCAGATACTTCCTGCGCGAGCGGAAGCATGACGTTAGCAACTTCCTCGTTCCGCTTCTGGGATTCATCGTCTGTGCGCTGCTCTGGTGGCACCTGAGCTGGCCCGCATGGATTGCTGGCTTCATCTGGATGGCTCTAGGAGTCAGCTACGGCGCGATCCGCACGCGCGGCTTCAAGTCTGAACTGGTTTCGTTTGATATCCCGGACGAGTCCCCGGCGGCCGAAAGCGTTAAGAGTTAATTCAGTAGAGATCGAGTGAGGAGGCAATCATGGCTATCATCCTGCGTCTGATTCAGCAGTACGACCCTGCCCATAAAGAAGAGTTCCACGCCCTCGAGAAACAGTTTGCCGAACTCGAGCATCGTGGCATTCTGCCTAGAGGCGAGCGCTATGTCCCCATCTCCGGACGCGAACCGGGCAACACGATCGTTTGGCAATCCCGTTTCGAATCTTTGGCCGCGGCGGAGAAGGCCCTGAAACTGTTCGCCGACGAACCCGGACACACGGAACTGGCGAAGAAGCAGCATCCTATGTTTCAGCAGAGTTGGGTCGAATTGTACGAGGTGCTCGAGTACTGAGCCGAGACTCGGGTTCACATTTCGGGCAGCGCCCATACGAACAGCACGCCGCCGCTGCTCATGATCACGTGCTGCCGTCCGTCAAGTTCGTAGGTCGTCGGCGAACTCGCAATGTACGATCCCGAGCCTGCGTGCCACAGTGTCTTCCCATTGGTCGAGTCCAACGCGAGAAAGTTGCCAAATGCGTCGCCGGTGAACGTGAGGCCCGAGTCCGTAGTCAGCACGCCAGATCCCGAACCGCCCGGGCCAACCTCGTGGCTCCATCGAATCTTCCCCGTCTGATAATCGATGGCCTCGATCACTCCCTTGCCCCACACGTCGTAGTCAGCCCCGGCCCAACCGTAGGTTCCGTCCGCCGGTTTGGCGAAGTAGACGCTCCAACTCGGATGCGCATCCACAATGAACAATCCATTTTTCGTGTCGAAACTCGGCGACCGGTAGTTGGTCAGCCCGCCCTCATCGGGCGCAATCAATCGCCCATCAGGCGCAGGTTCTTTTGCCGGATTCGGAATCGGCCGACCTTCCTTGTCAATCCCAAGCGTCCAGTTCACCGGACCGTAGGGCACCGTCAGCAAGCTCTTGCCGCTCGTGCGATCCAGCACAAAGAAGTAGCCATTGCGCGAACTCTGCATCAGCATCTTCTTCGGTTCGCCGTGAAAATCCCCATCCACCAGCACCGGAGTCTCCACCGCATCCCAATCGTGCGTATCATGCGGCGACACCTGAAACGCCCATGCCAGCTTGCCCGTATCCGGATTCAACGCCACGATCGAGCACGTGTACAAATCATCTCCCGGACGCGTCGATCCATTCAGCACGGGCGTGGGATTCCCCGTCCCCCAGTACACAAGATTCAACTCGGGATCATACGTTCCTGTCATCCACGTCATTCCGCCTGTCGTCTGCTTCGGTGTTCCCGCCGGAGGAGTCGAATTCCACTGCCACTGCGTCTCGCCAGTTTCCGGATCAACCGCCCGAATGTATCCCGATATGTTGTCAAAGTCTCCGGATACCCCAACCAACACATGCTTCCCCACGACCAGAGGTGCCATGCTCGTCCAATATCCCTTGTTGACGTCCGCCACCTGCACGTTCCATCGCACCGTTCCGTCTTTACTGTTCAGTGACAGCAAATGTGCGTCCGGAGTCACAAAATACAGATAGTTCCTGTACATCGCCACGCCGCGATGCCCGATGTGTTCGCCCTTGCTGCGAGGATGCCGATAATGCCAGATCTCGTGCCCGGACCGCGCATCGACAGCCCAAATATTCTCCGGAACAGTGAAGTAAAGAATGCCATCAACCAGCAGCGGCGACGACTTGATCTCAATCGACTGGTTTGTCTGGAACGCCCACGCCAATGTCAGATTCTTCACGTTCTCCGGCGTAATCTGCGTTAGCGCGCTGTGGCGTCGGCCGGAGTAGTCACCATGATATCCCGGCCAGCTATCGGCGGTTGGATGCAACAGGAGTTGTTGACTCGCGCCCTGTGCCGCGGCAATGGAATGAAATGCGACAACAGACAACGCAAACAAGATTGCTCTTTTGGGAAGATTCATAAGCGACCGGAACGCGAGAAGGATTGCCCCCACAATGTCAGCGCAAAGTCTGCAAATACGCCATCAGGTCATGCACATCATCATCGGTGTACTTGCTGAACAGCTCGACATGAGCCTCCGCCGGAGCATCGAGCTTGTACTTCACGTCGCGTGTCCGCCACGACTGATAGACCCCCGATGCATTGGTCAGTCCCACAGTGAACTCGTCCAGATAGGCTAGCGTGCCCGCGATCTCTTGCCCCGACGCAAGCGTCACCGTGACTTTCGACTTCGCGTGCCGGGGATAAAGCATCTGCTCCTCCAGCTCCAGCCCCTTGTAACGCGAAGCCACGCCCGCGAGATCCCCGCTCGGCGAATGGCAACTCGAGCATCCACCGGCTCCTTCAAAATACCGTCTGCCCTTCTCCACATTGCCGGTCTGGAGATCGGAAGGATCCACGCCCTTCCGGCCGCCAGTGCCTCTGGGTCCCATCGCCGCCGCACTCCGCTGTTGGGTGTGGATGAACGCTACCAGGCTCGCAATCTGCTGATCGCTGCGATCGAACGGCGGCATGCCCTTCTCCGGACGCCCATTACGTATAACCGCGCCGATCTTCTCTCCGTTCACATCTGCCGCCACTAGCTTCGATCGGGTGAGATCAGGCCCGCTCTCCCCGCCGGTTGCATCTCGCCCATGACAGAAGGAACAATCTTGCCGGAACAATTCCCCGCCCTGCTGAACCAAGCTTGCCGGATACTTGCCCGGTTTTGCCTTGGCGCCCGTTGGTTTTGCTGTCTGCGCCGCACACAGCGCCCCACAACCCAGTGCTATCGCCACTCCCCACCGCAACCATAATCGAGAAATCCCCATAGTCAGTGCCCGCCACCCTGCTCCCGCGCGTGCGGAGTAGTGCGCCCCTCCGTCATCCCCAGCACCCACTTGATTGCCTCAAAGTACATCTTGCGAATGTCCGGATCGCTCCACGAATCCTGCGTGTGACCGAGCGTCGAATAGAACACGCGGCCCTTGCCATACATCTTGTCCCAGGCCACCGCGAAATCGTGATCGCTCCGGTGTATGCGCGAATTGTTCTCGTAATTCAGCTTCATTGGATCGAGGCTCAGCAAGACATGCACCTTATCCCGCGACCACTCCTTCGGCTGATAGATTTCATCGAATTTCACAAACGCATGCGGAAAATGCCGAGTCGCCGGGAAGTCCGAATCCTCATTCACAATCGGCGCGTTAAACGTCATCCACGGATGCTCGTCGAACCATCCACCAATCATCTCGCCGTACTCCGGCCACTTGTAGTTCGTATCGAGCGCCGCATGAACCCCGACGAAGCCCTTGCCCTCGTCTTTGATGAACGCCATCATGTCCTTCTTCTGGGTGTCGTCGAGGTCAAGTTCGCCGGTCGTGCTCATGAACACGAGCGCATCAAAGTAATCGAGGTTCTTGCCATTCTTCGGCACTTCCCTCTTCGTGATGAGTTCGGTATCCGTACGTAGAATGGCCTCCCACAGGCCGCTTTCACGTCCCATTTCGTAGATCGCCACCATGCCATCGGTCACCGATTCGTGTTGCCACCCTTTGGTCTGGCCTATCACCAGGATGTGCTTAAGATGAAGGCTCTTCTCCCGCGGAGGCGGTGGCGTCGAAGGACTAGGCCCTTGAGAACTCTGTGCAACAAGCGCGGTCGCAGACAGACACAACAAAAGCAGGCACAAACCAAGTCGAGATTGGCGCAAGATACGCTCCCCAGTAAAGCAAACTCGCGGTCCGGCGTGGCGGAACCCGCATTCCCACAGGCCCTAAAGGTACCATAACCCACCTGCGATAGAATGACCGGGGTCACTTCCAGGAGACAGAAGCTCTATGCGCGTCGGAGTCTTTACGCCCCTGTTGTCGAAACTGCCGCTGGACGCCGTCCTCAAGAAACTCGCCGAACTCAACATACACACCGTCGAACTCGCGACCGGCAACTACGTTGGCGACGCCCACTGCAAGGTCTCGATGCTCGATAACCCTGCGGCTCTTTCGGATTTCAAGAAAGTCCTCGACGACCACGGCGTCTCCATCAGCGCCCTAAGCTGCCACGGCAATCCTCTTCACCCGGACAAGTCCATCGGGCAACTCCATCGCGATACCAGCCGGAAAACGATCCTTCTCGCGGAAAAGCTCGGCGTTCCCACAATGGTCGACTTCTCTGGATGCCCCGGAGACTCGCCCAACGCCATCGCTCCCAACTGGATCACCTGCCCCTGGCCTCCCGACTTCCGCTCCGTCCTCGACTGGCAATGGAACGAGGTCGTTGCTCCGTTTTGGATCGAACACGCGAAGTTCGCCGCAGATCACGGCGTCAAGATCGCGGTCGAGATGCACCCCGGCTTCGTCGTCTATAGTCCGGAAACTATGCTGCGCCTGCGCTCGATCGCCGGAAAAAACATCGGCTGCAACTACGACCCCAGCCATCTCTTCTGGCAGAACATCGACCCCGTCGCCGCCGTGCGGGTCCTTGGCGACGCAATCTTCCACGTTCACGCCAAAGACACGCAACTCTACCCAACGAACATGGTCCGCTCCGGCGTTCTCGACACCAAGCCCTACACCGAAGAGCGCGACCGCGCATGGATCTTCCGGACCTGCGGCTACGGCCACGGCATTGAGTTCTGGAGCGAGCTCATCTCCACGCTGCGAATGTTTGGCTACGACTACGTGATCTCAATCGAGCACGAAGATACCCTGCTCTCCCCTGGCGAGGGCCTCACCAAGGCAGCGACCTTCCTCAATAACATCGTGGTGCGGGAACAACCTGCTGCAGCCTGGTGGTCCTAGGAGCCTTCATGACAGCGATCCGAACAGCAATCGTCGGCACAGGTTTTATGGGCCGTGTACATCTCGAAGCAGTGCAGCGCGTCGAATCGGTCGAAGCCACCGCGATCGTTGGCAGGAACGCCGAAGCCGTCCAGCGGCTTGGCGCCGCTTTCTCGGTCTCCAAGACGACTGCCGACTATCGCGATGTCCTCCGCGATCCTTCCATCGATGCCGTCCACCTCTGCACGCCCAACGCCCAGCACTTCGTCATGGCCAAAGAGGCTCTGCAAGCTGGCAAGCACGTCCTCTGCGAGAAGCCGCTGACTACGACCGTTGCCGAATCAGAAGAACTCGTCGCGCTCGCTGCCAAACAAGGAGTGCGGAACTGCGTCTGCCACAATCTCCGCTACTACCCCATGGTCCAGCAGATGCGCCGCCTTCGCGAAGCCGGAGAGCTCGGCGAAATCCTTGTAGTCCAAGGCACATATTCTCAGGATTGGCTGCTACACGATACCGATTGGAACTGGCGCGTTGAAGCGTCCGCCGCTGGCGCTTCTCGCTGCATGGGGGACATCGGTTCGCACTTCTTCGACATGGCCGAGCACATCACGGGACTCCGCGTGACATCCCTATGCGCCGACCTGCAAACCTTCCACAAAACTCGCAAACAGCCGAAGCATTCAGTCGAAACCTTCGCCAACAAGCTGATGGGGCCAGAGAATTACATCGAGACGCCAGTCACGACTGAAGACTTCGGTGCAGTGATCTTCCGCATGGGAAATCGCGCGCGCGGCTGTATGACTGCCAGCCAGGTATCCGCCGGCCGCAAAAACGGCCTCAGTATCGAGATCTACGGAACGAAATCCTCCGTCGCCTGGAATCAGGAGCGTCCCGACGAACTCTGGCAGGGTTATCGCGACACGCCCAATTCCATCACCATCAAAGACCCGTCGCTTCTGCAAACCGCCGCGCGCACCTACGCCGATCTTCCCGGCGGACACAGCGAGGGCTACGATGACACGTTCAAGCAGGTCTTCCGCCGCTTCTATCGATCGATCGGCGAAGGCGCCGCTCCCGAGTATCCACAATTCGCCGACGGTTTGCGTCAGATGATCATCCTTGACACCGTCCTCGCGAGCAACGCCAGGCGAGGCTGGGTCGAAGTCCCCGGTCCAGAAGCTGACATCTGAGATTTGCGTCTGCGACACTTCCAGCCCAATACTCTCCTGTCACGGACTCTTCATTTGTCACAGACCAACTTCTGAGGATAGGCTATCCGGAAGGAGTGACTCATGAGCACGATCGAAGCCAGCCGCCCAGCCGACGCCCTCGACCTAAGCCCTTACTCTCCTACTCGCTCCACTGTGAAAGACAAGCCGCTCAGCGCGGAGGAACTTCGCAAAATCGAAACCTACTGGCGAGCCTGCAACTATCTCAGCCTCGGAATGATCTATCTTCGCGAGAACCCGCTGCTCACCGAACCTCTCACGCCGGACCAGATCAAGAACCGCCTGCTGGGCCACTGGGGATCGAGTCCTGGCCTCTCCTTCATTTATGTCCATCTCAATCGCTTGATCAAAAAGCATGATCTCGACATGATTTTTCTCGCAGGCCCGGGCCACGGCGCACCGGGGGTCCTTGGCCCTACCTACTTAGAGGGCACCTACTCGGAAATCTATCCCGAGAAGAGTCTTGATGCCGACGGCCTGCGGCTCTTCTTCCAGGAATTCTCCTTCCCCGGCGGCATTGGCAGTCACTGCACGCCCGAAACCCCGGGTTCAATCCACGAAGGTGGAGAACTCGGTTATGTCCTCTCACACGCGTGCGGCGCGGCCTTCGACAATCCCGAATTGATCGTCGCCGCCGTAGTTGGCGACGGCGAATCGGAAACCGGTCCGCTCGCGACCTCGTGGCACATCAACAAATTCCTCAACCCCGCGCGTGATGGCGCAGTGCTGCCCATCCTTCATTTGAACGGCTACAAGATCGACAATCCCACCTTGCTAGCGAGAATCTCGCACGAAGAGATCGAGAATCTCTTCCGCGGGTACGGCTGGACTCCCTATTTCGTCGAGGGTTCAGAGATCGACAGCATGCACCAAGCCATGGCAGCTACGGTCGAGCGTTGCGTCGACGAAATTCGTGCCCATCGCCGCGCCGCCCGCGAGCAGGGCAACGTTACTCGTCCGCGCTGGCCGATGATCGTTCTGCGCTCCCCGAAGGGCTGGACCGCTCCGCGCAACGTTGAGGGACACTACCTTGAAGGCTTCTGGCGGGCCCATCAGGTGCCACTTCCCGCCGCAAAGAAAGATCCTGAGCAGTTGCGCGTCCTCGAAAGCTGGATGCGCTCGCAGAAACCCGATCCCCTGTTCGATGGGAAGGGGAAATTGGCTGACGTATTCCGCGAACTGGCGCCGACCGGTCATCGCCGCATGAGCGCCAACCCTCACGCCAATGGAGGCCGCCTCAAGAAGGCATTGCGCCTGCCAGATTTCCGCGAATTCGCCGCCAAGGTTGAGAAGCCCGGCCGCGTCCAAACCGAGAACACTCGTCCGCTTGGCGCCTTCCTCGCCGAGGTCATGAAACGAAATGGCAGCAACTTCCGCGTGTTCGGCCCCGATGAAACCAGTTCGAACAAACTTGACGCACTCTACTCCGTCACCAGGAAATTCTGGATCGAAGAACGCTTTCCGGAAGACAACGATGGCGGTAACCTCGCCAACGACGGCCGCGTGATGGAGATGCTCAGCGAGCACACCATGGAAGGTATGCTCGAGGGCTACCTCCTCACCGGGCGTCACGGCTTCCTCTCCACCTACGAGTCCTTTGTCCACGTCATCGATTCAATGTTCAACCAGCACGCCAAGTGGCTCGAAATCTGCAATCACCTCACATGGCGGCAAGCCATCGCGTCGCTGAACCTGCTCATCACCTCCACAGTCTGGCGCCAGGACCACAACGGATTCACACACCAGGACCCCGGATTCCTCGACGTCGTCGTCAACAAGAGCGCCAACGTCACGCGCATCTACATGCCGCCTGACGTGAATTGCCTGCTCTCGGTCGCCGACCACTGTCTGCGCAGCGAGAATTATGTCAATGTCATCGTTTGCGACAAGCAGAAGCACCTGCAGTTCCTCGACATGGACGCCGCCATCACTCACTGCACCAAAGGCATCGGCATTTGGGACTGGGCCAGCAACGACGAAGGCGGCGAACCGGATGTCGTAATGGCATCGGCGGGAGACATCCCAACACAGGAAGCACTCGCCGCAACCGATCTTCTCCGCAAGGAATTCCCCGACCTCAAGATCCGCTTCATCAACGTCATCGATCTGTTTAAGCTGCAACCCGCCAGCGAGCATCCGCATGGACTCTCCGACCGCGATTTCGACTCTCTCTTCACGGTCGACAAGCCAGTAATGTTCAACTTTCACGGCTACCCGCAGTTGATCCACCGCCTCGCCTATCGCCGGACGAACCACCACAATATTCACGTCCGTGGATACAAGGAGAAAGGCAGTATCAACACGCCGCTCGAATTGGCCATCGACAACAATATCGACCGCTATAGTTTGGCGATGGATGTAGTCGACCGTGTTCCCAGGCTGCAGCGGTTGGGAGGCCACGCCAAGGAAAGATTCTTAAACCAGCAGATCGCCTGCCGGAACTACTCACACCAGCACGGCGTCGACCTGCCGGAAGCGACAGATTGGACGTGGCAATATTAGTGATGGCAGAAGTCAGAGGTAAAGGAGTGACCTTCCACTTCTCAGCCTCTGACTCCTGCCTTCGTATTCTGACTTCTGACTTCCTATGACGGATGCGGCTCGCCCTTGATCACGCGCACTGTGTCACGAGCGATCAGCAATTCCTCGTCGGTCGGAATCGCGTAGGCTGACAACTTGGAGTCCTCAGTGCTGATCATCCCTTCGCGCCCGACTGTCTCCTGATTCTTCGCCGCATCAAGCCACAACCCGGCCCACTCCATCCCGGAACAAATCCGCGCGCGAACTTCCGGCGAGTTTTCTCCAATGCCGCCCGTGAACACGACCGCATCCGCCCCACCCATCGCCGCGAGGTAAGCGCCAATATACTTCCGGGCGCGGTAGCAGAAAATCTCCACCCCCAGCCGCACTCGCCGGTCGTCATGCTCCTTTAGTTCAGCTTGCAGTTCGCGCATGTCGTTCGTGAGTCCGGAAATCCCCAAGAGACCTGATTGGGTGTTTAGCAGCGTGTCCACTTCCGACGACGACAGCCCTTCCTTCCGCGCAATCACGCTGACAATGGCCGGGTCCAGGTCTCCCGCCCTCGTCCCCATCACAAGCCCCTCCAGCGGAGTCATCCCCATCGAAGTATCCACTGGCGACCCCGCCTTGATCGCCGCCGCCGAACAGCCATTTCCGAGATGCAGCGTGATGATATTGGTGTTGTCTCTCGTCACACCGCGCAGTGCCCGGTACCGGAACGCCACATACCGGTGCGAAGTCCCATGAAATCCATACCGCCGGATGCGATGCCGCCGATACAAGTGATAAGGAATCGCATAGAGATAAGCCTGTTCCGGAATCGAATGATGAAACGACGTATCGAACACAGCCACCTGCGGCACATCTTTACCAAACACTTCCCGCGCCGCCACAATTCCTTTCACGTTATTCGGATTGTGCAGCGGCGCCAGATCGATGCAATCCTCGATTCCCTTCAGCACCCGGTCATCGATCAACGTCGATTCCTTGAACAGTTCCCCGCCATGCACCACGCGATGCCCGACCGCATGCACGTCCGCGGTACTCTTGATTTCGACAATCCCCGATCGATCCGAAGCGATGTAGCGCAGCAAGTAGTCCAGCGCCGCGCCCATGTCGCGCAGAGGTGCCGTCGCGGTCGATGCAGCTTCGCCGCGATAGCGAATCTTGACGATCGCCTCTCCACCGATCCCGTCGACTTCCCCGCGCAGAATTCGATCATCTTTGTACTGCTTGATCTGTTCAAGGTCGGTGGCAATGATCTGAAACTTGAGGCTGGAACTTCCCGCATTCAGGACTAAGACGTTCATGAAGGCATTCTCGCAACCGGCAGGATCTTTTTCAAAACCACTTCCAAGATAAGCTTCGAGAATGCATGAAGCAATCGGCTGGACCTACTCCCACTTCTCTTGCCCTTCCGTGATCGTGATGTATCGGTCAATCGGCATATCTGTAAAACGCTGCACTTTCCCGCTGGGCTGGGGCCATTTGATCTCTACCCAATCCAGCTTGGTGCGCTTCTCGATCCCGAGCACCACGCGCGGATCATGCGACGAGAGATAACTGCCGCCCCCCACCTTCATCCGGCTGCGTTTCAAATCCCCTGCCTGATAGGTAATCACAGCGCCGACCGCATCAATATTGGCCTTCTTCCCGATCAGCTTCAGTCCGAGCCAGTGATTTTCGCGGCCAGCCTTATTCTCGAGCAGCACTGGCGCCTCGTCGTTGCAGGAAATCAGAACATCCACCGCCCCGTCATTATTGAAGTCGCCGAGAGCCAGCCCTCGTGCCGAAAGCGGCCGGGAAAATGCCGCGCCACTTTCCGAGCTTACGTTCTTCAACCCGCCGCCGGCATTGTGGAACAACATCAGATTCTCGCGGTACGTGACGTTGTCGTAAATCTTCTCGATCAAATCGTCTGGATGGCCGTCGGCAATCATCAGGTCCAAATTGCCGTCATTGTCGTAGTCGAAGAATTTAACGCCCCACCCACTCACCAGTTTGCTCGCCTTCGCAATGCCAGTCGGAGCCGCGATGTCGTCGAAGCTCTCATCGTGCTTGTTCTGGTAGAACCCGAAAATCTCGTGGTTGAGATCGGTCACAAACAGGTCCGTCCAGCCGTCCTGATTCACGTCCGCCGAGTCAACTCCCATGCCAGACCGCGCCTTGCCGCCTTCGCCGAACGCCACCCCGGCGGTAAATCCGATCTCTTCGAATTTCTTGCCTTCACGGTTCACGAACAGGTAGTTCGCCTCCGTGTCGTTCGCCACAAACAGATCCATCCACCCGTCATTATTGATGTCGGTCGCAACAACACCCCAAGCCTTGCCCGGATTCTCGGTCAGACCCATCTTCTGACTCACGTCGGTAAACGTTCCATCCCCGTTGTTGTGAAAGAGCCAACTTGGCATGGGCGTATAAATTCGCGGATAACAATATTCGTTCAAGCCTTTCAGCGCTGGAATTCCCGGGGCGCCGCAATTGTGGTGCTTCGTTTTGTCGAAATCGACAAAATGACAGACAAACAGGTCCAGCTTCCCGTCATTGTCGTAATCGAACCAGACGGCGCTCGATGCCCACCCCGGAACCGCTACTCCCGCCTTCTCCGTCACATCCGTGAATGTTCCGTCTCCGTTGTTGCGATACAGAATGCTGCGCCCATACTGTGACACGTACAAATCCGGATATCCGTCGCCGTTGTAGTCTCCCACCGCGACGCCCATCCCATACCCGCCACCGATCACGCCTGCCTTCTCCGTCACATCCGTGAACGTGCCGTCCCGATTGTTGTGATAGAGGGCATTCCGCAGAGGCTTGGTCGGCGTGAAAATGTCGCATTTCCCGCTGTTCACAAGGTAAATGTCCATCCAGCCATCGTTGTCGTAATCGAAGAAAGCGCAGCCGGCGCCTGTGGACTGCGGCAGATACTTCTCCGGAGATAGCCCGGACGTATGGACCCATGTGATCCCGCTCGCCGATGCGGGGACTTCAGTGAAAGGATCCGACGAGACTTCAGCACCAAGCCGAGAGAGAGGAAGAAGACTGGCTGCATACGGCAACACGAGCCCGCCCGCCAGTGACCGGAGAAATTGTCTTCGAGGAATCCCGCGTGCGCTGTCACGCCCCATCGTTACTTCGGCTCCGCGGGAGATGTCTCCGTCGATGTCTGCCTTTCCAAGGCAGTTGCCGCTTTCCGCTTCACCGCCTCAAGAGCTTCCGACGCCTGGCGTTGCAACTGCGCCTCGCGATTGGCATCCGCTTTCCTGCCTGTCCCCGCATAGGCCACGGCCAGCTGATAGTGCCCGCTCGGGCTGTCTGGCGCCATCTTCTCGTAGGTTTCAAGCGGCGCAATCGCGTCGCTAAACCGTTTCGCCGAGTTTAGCGATGTCCCCAACCCCAGAAACGCCTCCGAGAAATTCCCATCGATCTTCGTCGCGGTTGTGAAGTGCCGGATCGCGGCTCCAGAATCTCCTGAATCGCCCGCCAACTGCCCCAATACGTACTCCGCCGCCGCATTCCGCGGATCGACTTCGAGTTCCTCCTCGAACGCTTTCTTCGCCCTGGCTACATCATCCGATGAAGGCTGCGGTTTCGATAGATAAGCCCGCCCCAAGCGCGCATGCACACCGGGCAGCATCGGATTAATGTCAAGAATCCGCTGATACTCCGCCGCAGCTTCCGGCCACTTCCCCTGGATCTCCAGCGCCTCTGCGTTCAACTCGTGCACCTGAAACGAAAACGGTGCGTCCCTTGCCAGATCCTGCGACGTCCGCATCGACAGATCCGAGAACGCATGCGTTGCGGCGTACAGCACGTCAGGATCGCGCGGAAACTCACGCGTCAGGATGGACAGGAAATCCAGCGATTCATATGGAACATCTCGCGTCATCGCGCAATGCAGGCCATCCAGACCGATCCTTTTCTTGAGGTCGTGGTCGGTCGTCTGCCGGATTGCCCGCTTCAGCAGCGGCAGCGCCTCCGGACAATGTCCGCTCTCCGCCAGGCTGATGGCACGCTCGACGCTTCCCGCCCCAGACTCTGGTTTGTTCTTTGTTGCCTGCCCGAACACGACCGCCGACACCGTTAACGAGAGAACTAGACAGAAGAATGACCGTCTCAAGCCGTTGTACATTTCGCGATTATATTCCCGTTTCATACCCACCCATTTCACCGCTCAGAAAAGAAACGGCAGGCGCCGGGTTGAGCGCCTGCCGTTCCACAATCGCTTTGCCTCTTTGCGGAGGCGTTCTGGTTAGAAGTAGAACTTGAAAGCGAACTGCAGTTGTCGGGCACCTTGCGACCCCGTAATTCGGCCGAATGTAGGGTTCGTATTACACGTTCCGGTACTACACTCGTAGGTGGTCCCTGGATCGAACGACCCGTTCGCCGGCCCGCCCGAGAAGGTCCACACTGGGTGATTGAAAGCATTGAGCCCTTCGAAACGCAGTTCGAGACGTTTCGTTTCGGTGATGAAGAAGTCCTTGTGCAAACTCAAATCGACGTTGGCATAACCGGGACCTCGCACGTTTCCGACCGAGCACGTTCCGAATGTGTTCGTGTCCGCCGGACTAACGTTGGAGGGTGATGGATCGATGTACTGGATGTACCCGGGCTGTCCGCCCGTAGCGGCGACTTTCTGGTTAAGAATCTTGACTCGCCCGTTACAGTTCGGCAGTCCGGCCAGCGTCTGCGGATCGATTCCGTTGGTGTTGTCGGCATCTCCACCGGCAAACCCCCAGCCTCCGAAATTATTCAGAGTCAAAGCGTTGCCCGTGTGCAGCGTAACAATGGCTCCGATCTCCCAGTTCCCGACGATCGCATTCAGGGCCGGATTCATGTCGTGCCCGAACTGCTTTCCTCGGCCGATCGGCAATTGATACGTTACGTAGCTGGTCACGACATGCGTCTGATCGTAGTAGCACGGTCCCCAGTCTAAACGCGGGTTGTAGATGTTCTCCCAACCGGGCTGGCCGCCAGAACTCATGGCGCCGGTGCTGCCCCATCCCGTTCCGAAGTATCCGGGAGAATTACTCATGCATTTTGACCAGGTATATGCAACCTGAGCCTGAAGCCCGTTGCTCATCCGCCTTTGCAGCACAGCCTGCAGAGCATGGTATTCCTGATCGGAATTTGACATGTTCGTGCCCGCCAGCGCCTGGCCTCCTCCCAGGTTGTGATTGTCGGCCAGGTAAAGGGAACCCTCGGCTCCGCCACCCAGGAACGGCCCGGCAACTCGCGTAACGATCGGATCTCCGCGGCCCGCTATCTTGCCCGCGGCGTCTAGAGGAATCGATTGAGCGATCTGCTCGAAGTTCAACAGATGAGCTCCGCGCTGCCCCACGTATCCGACTTGGAAAGTGGTGGAATTGTCCAACTGCTGTTGCAGCGTCAGGTTCCATTGGCTGATCATCGCGGGTTTGAAGTTCTGATCGAAAATCCGGATGCGGTTCCCGGCGTAGCAACTGAACACGATGCCTTGTGGGCACGAAGCTGCACTCGTGGAGCCGGCAAAGCCTGCTGCCATGGTGCCGATTCCTCCGGTGGCATATTGTTCCAGCACACCGAACGGCAAGTTCATGTTGAGCTCTTCGTTGCTGCCTCCTCCCTCCATGAACTCCGAGACTCCGTAGCCGGCTCGAACCACCGTCTTCCCATTCAGCCGGGATGGCGCCCAGGAAAGGCCCACGCGTGGCATCCAATCGCCAACGCCCAGGTAGTTGTTGTAGAGAGCCTTGTTCCCGAACTTCGTCGTCCCATCCACTCCAGTCGCCGTGTAGATGGTTCCGCTGTACAGCCCGAAGTTCACCGCGTTATTGTTCACTTCGTACAGCGGCGTGTGATCCTCAAACCGCAGTCCCACATTTACCGTGAGATCATTTGTCACGCGCCAGTCGTCCTGTCCAAAGAACCCGAAGATGCTGCCACGCAGTTCCGCTGGCTGGCCGACCTGGCCTCCAAAGTCCCGGCGAGAACCAGTCCCTCCTGCCACATTGCCCAGCCAGAAGTCCGCAAGTCCAGATCCCGTAGCCGTCGCTATGCTCAGGTTGCCCAGGATGCCTTCGTTGCCGGCATAGATATAGTTTTGCCGGTCGCGAATGAACTGGAATCCGGCTTTCAACTGGTGCCGGCCACGCGTCAGGATGACGTTGTCTTCAAGCTGAATCTGGGCAGAGTGGAATACTTGGATCAAATTCGCCAGCCCGAGGCTTGCGGAACCGGTGTTGCTTCCGGTCACGTCGATTTCCACGAGCCCTGGACCTTGCGCGTTGCCGCCCGTAATTCCAAGTTGTTGGCTAATCGCTCCAAGCCCGGAAGTGGGAGTGAAGCGCTGGTCATAACGAACCCAGTTAAAACCAAAACGCGCCTCATTGAGCAGTGTTGGAGTAAACCCGTGAGTCCAGTTCACCACTGCATTCTTGACCGGCTCGTCTGTCCCCTGGCCGGCTCCCGTATTGCAGAACAGGCATCCCGTGGACGTAGGCTGATTCAAATCCATCTGTGACCACCGTCCGAATACGTGGTCGTTTTGCGAGGCGACGTAGTCGATCTTCAGGTCACCTTGATTATTGTTGATGTGATTTCCGGTGTTATAGAAGTAGTTGTTCGTCGCCAGACTGTCGGACTGCGGCAACGGATAGTATTTCGTCATGCCGAAGATTTGGCCTGCCACTGGATCGACCGTGTAGCCCGCAGCCACCAGGTCGTTGTTTGGAATCGATTGCCCGGCGAATTCGCCGTCCGGGTATACCAACTGCGTCGTCACGCCTTGTGGCGCATTCGCTCCCGTGCAAACGCCGTTTGAATCAAACGCCCCTCCAAAATCAGTGCACAGCTGTCCAAAGTCTCCGCTGCGAGCCCTCGCGGTCAGCAGTTGCGCGCCCGTTGGCCCGGCATTGACCAGGCGCTGCGCTTGGTAGTCCGCAAAGAAGAACAGCTTGTTCTTAATGATGGGACCGCCGATCGTCCCTCCGAACTGGTTGTAACGAAGCTCGGGCTTCAGAGCGACACCCTGAGAGTTGAACCCCAACTTGCCGTTCTGGATTCCCTGAGTCCAGCCGGCCGACGCCAGATTTGCGTCGATCGCGTCATTGCGGAAGAACTCAAACAGATCCCCGTGGAACTTGTTGGTCCCCGACTTGGTGCTGACGCTGACGATTCCGCCCTGATAGTTGCCGAATTCCGCTGAGGCGTTCTGCGTGATCAGGTTGAACTCCTGAATCGAGTCCACACCCGGCGTGTACCCAACCTCGTTGTTCTTGTCTTCGCTATTGACGATGCCGTCAATCAGATACTCATTCGCCTGTTCGCGATTGCCATTGATATATGGACGCCCGGAACTTGGCATCGTCCGGGGCTGCCGCATGCTGTCTGGATCCACGTTGGTCGTGCCCGGCGCCAGCAGCGTCAACTGAAGGTAGTTGCGCGAGGCGAGCGGCAGGCTCACATTCGTGTTGGCGTCGATGACCGTGCTCACATCCACGCTCTGTGTCTGCAGGATCGGCGCGGCGCCCGTCACCTCTACCGTCTCCGTGACGTTGCCCATTTTCAGCTGCACATCCACGCGCGCCGTCTGATTCAACACCAGGGTGAATGCCGGCTGCTGCGCGCTCTTGAATCCCTGCGCGGAAACCTTGACTGTGTAGGAACCAACCGGCAGGCGCAGCAAAGTGTACGCCCCCGTATCGTTTGTCGTGGCTGTCCATACGGTCCCGCGCTCCGTATCCGTGGCGGTCACCGCAGCTCCCCGAATCGGAGCGCCAGAGGGATCGATCACGGTGCCTACGATCGCAGCCGTCACTTCCTGGCTCCATGCCGTCGTCAGCGCTCCTGCGAGCATCCAGACTGAGACCAGCACTAGCAATCCCCAGGTTAGTCTTTTCATCTCACCGCCTCCTAAGCGCGAGTTCATGAACACGTCGAGAAAAAGGCGTGCTAGTACAATCGAATTATGCTATATAGCACATTAAGGACGACGGTCAAGAAGAAAATGCTTACTGCAACAAGAATTCTTCGTCGTGCGCTATCCGAAGCCGCTCTATATCACTAAATCGATCTTGCCAGCGCCGAATACGTCGCCAGGTGGGGTTCTTCCGGGTAGTCCTGTGGAAAACTCTAGTGATTTTCATCACGAAATCACCCAGTTCACGCGGCTTTCATCCCTGGGGCCGCAATTTGGCGGTAATAGCGCGACCGGCCCGCTCTATAGCAATTGCAACAGGCTGTTGCCACCATCTCCCACCCAGAATGCAACTTTGCCCTTTACATATCGCGCTCACTGAGCTATATAGCACACGGGAGCATTCTGGCTTCCAAGTGCCGCTAGCCATTACCATAGGTCGCGCAAGTGCTGCCGCTTAAACCAGAAAGTCGACTGATGCCGGGACCCCATCGCAACGGAACACCCGTTTACAAGCGAATTCAGAACGTGATCCGCAGCCGCATCGAGGCTAGGGAAATGCAGCCGGGCGACCCCGTCGCCTCCGAGCGCGAACTGGCTCGCCTTCACAAGGTCAGCCTCATGACCGCCCGCCACGCTCTCGCCGGACTGGAACGCGAAGGATTGGTCGAGCGCCGGCGCGGAGCGGGCACCTTCGTCGCTGCTCCCAAGATCCATTTCAACAAGCTGATGAGTTACACCGAGCAGATGGCCAGCCGCGGGCTCAGCCCCCGATCCCGCGTGCTGGTGTCCAAGATCGTCGAGCACGACCTTGAGGTGGCGGCCCGACTGGGATTGCCCGCCAACAGCTCGCTGGTCAAGATCGAGCGCCTGCGGGAAACTGGCGACGAGCCGTTCGCCCTGGAGACCTGCTACCTGCCGGGCAGCCAGTTCAGTGGATTGGTGAGGGCATCCCTGGGTCGCACTTCGCTGTTCGCGACCCTGCGTCAGGACTTTGGAGTGGAACTCGCCTATGCCGACGAGGAGGTCAACGCCACCACGGCCGAGGGACAGGTCGCGGAGTTGCTCGACGTCCCGAAGGGTGCGCCCGTGCTCCGCATCCGGCAAGTCATTTACTCGTCGAAGGGTACGGCGACGATCTACGTCGTGGGTTTCTACCGCTCCGAGCGCCACACGCTCTTCATCCGCCGCTTTCGCTGACGGTCACTGGAAGCGGACGCTGTCGCGGACTTTGCGGGCCGCTTCTTCGAGGAAGTCGTCGACATGCTGGTGGGATTGCGGCTCAAGTCCGGTCCGGGCCTTGATGCGCTCGGCAATCTGTATCGCCGTGCGCAACCTGATGTCCGGATCGAGATCGAAGCGTCGGCTCAGGTAGGTCTCGATCAGCACGAGTTCTTCCGCACTGACGTTCCCCATGCCGCCAGAGGTAGAACCCGCGTCCGTCGCGGTGTTCCACGTGGGACGCACTTCCTCGCTCGGCTTCTCGTGGACCACCACCGTGCCGGCGACGTAGTCTCCCAGGCGGCGGCTCTGCTTGTTCAGGATCATGCAGACCAGGCCGATTCCGTAAAGAAAACCGGGCTGCATGTCGACGGCGCGCAGGAAATTCCGCCCAATCGCCTCGAAGGCGTTTATGGGGCGGCCGCTCTCTTTGATCACGCGGATTCCCGCCAATCGCTTCCCCGGGGTCTGCCCCTTCCAGACGATCTCGAAGATGGCGAAGTATCCCCAGTAGATGGCGAAGCTAATGAAGATGGCGATGGCCGGGCCGAGCGTCTTGGGCATGAAGTCGAAGGCCCAGAATCCTGCCGGCACGAGAAGGAAGAAGATCAGTCCGGTTATGAGATAGAGAGCGATCTGGATTAAAGTATCAATGACGATCGCGAGGAACCGGCTGCCGATTCCGGCAAGCGGAAGTTCCAGAGCGATCTGCTCCGGGGTGTCGATTTGCAGTTGATCGAATGAGTCAACCATGATTTCTACTCGCTGGCTGGAGAAGCGCAAACCGCATTGGGCGAAACTTGAAGCCCTGCTGAATCAAAGCCAGGGCAGCGGACTGAAGTCGCTGTCGCGTTCTGATCTGCAGGAGCTCAGCCTGCTCTACCGCCAGACCGCCGCGGATCTCGCGGCGATCCGTGAGGACCGCGGTTCCGTCCACTATTCGCGCTACGTGAACCAGCTTCTCGTTCGCGCCCACAATACCATCTATTCAGGCCACAGGGCGAGTGCCAAAGGTGTGCTCACTTTCTTCACCCATACGTACCCGCAGTGCTTTCGGCGGCACTTGCGGCATGTCATGCTGGCTCTGGGCATTTTCGCCGCTGCCGGGCTGGTGGGTGCCGTGCTGACCTACCAGAATCCCGATTTCAAGGTAAAGATCCTCGGGCCGCAGATGGTCGAGACCATCGATCGTCACGAGATGTGGACTCATTCGATACTTGGCGTCAAGCCCTACGAGTCCAGCCGCATCATGACCAACAACATGACTGTCGGATTCATTGCGTTCGCGATGGGCATCACGGCGGGCTTGGGAACAATGTGGATGATGGCTTTCAATGGCCTCTTGATCGGCGTCATCGGCGTTGCCTGCCACCTCTCCGGCATGAGCCTGCAACTCTGGAGCTTTGTTGCACCGCACGGAGTACTGGAACTGCCGGCGATCTTCATTGCTGGCGGCGCGGGCCTGAGGATCGCGCAAGGGTTGCTCTTTCCCGGCGTGCTGCCGCGGCGCGAATCGCTGGCACGCGCGGGATCGGAAGCTGTACAGCTACTGCTGGGGACCGTTCCCATCCTGATCATCGCAGGCATCATTGAGGCGTTCGTGTCGCCAACCGGGCTCGCGATTCCGCTGAAGTTCTCGATGGCGGCGGCACTGTTCGTGTTGCTGAACGTGTACCTGTTTGGCGTCGGCAGAGCAGAAACAGTTCGGGAGTAGCCTGCCCAGTATCTCGCAAGGTTTTCAAAGGGCGCTCGTTCAAGGCCGGATATCGCCGTGTCCGCCACCTTGCTCGCTTTCGTGCTCGACTTTCCCCTTGCGCGGGTCTCGGTTGTTCGTCACATCGCCGCCGATATCGCCTGTGGAAAACTTCTTTACAAGAGACTGCGCTCTTTCACTTGCAGGTAGGCGTTGACCAGCACGGGTGAGACTGGCCCCGAGCTGACCTCCATGGCGAGGGCGCCGCGCTCACGGAGGCGGGCGAGCAGAAGTTCGCGGCGGTGGACCATTTCCTGGGCGGCGGCGACGCGGTACATCTCGGATTCGGTGGCTGGAGTCTTGCCCGCGAGCGCTCCCAAGTCCGGCTGGCCGATGACCATGAACAGAACCAGGTGACGCGGCATCATCATGGATGCGGCTTCGATCACTTCCGGCGTCATGGCGGTTTCGGCGAGGTCGGTGAGCCAGACGATGAGGCTGCGGCGTTTCTGGTCGGTGAGGAGGCGGCTGGCCATGTGCAAGTGATCAGCCTCGGCGGCCTCTTCGCGGACCAGCGCCAGTTTCTCGATCAACTGGCGAAGGTGCGAACTGCCCTTGGCGGCGGGAACCTGCTGGCGCATGCTGCGTCCGTAGGCAACCAGGCCGACGCGATCGCCGGAGTACATGGCGACCTGGGCGAGGCTGAGGGCTGAATTCACGGCCTTGTCGAGTTTGCTGAGTCCGCCGACGCGGGCGCGCATGAGGCGCCCGGAGTCGATTACGATCCAGACGGTCTGGCTGCGTTCCATCTGGTAGACGCGGGTGACCAGCTTGGCGCGGCGGGCAGAGGCAGTCCAGCAAATGTCGCGGTATTCGTCGCCGTCCTGGTATTCGCGCAGGCTTTCGAACTCGCGTCCTATGCCGCGCTGGCGGCTATGGCGCTTCTCCATGGCAATCTGGCGGCTGCGCAACAGGAACAGGGACTGGCGCTTGGCATCTTCGAGGTCAGGATAGATGCGGACCGTCTGCTGAATGGGAGCGCGAACCCAGCGCTCGGCGATGCGGAAAACACTCTGATAACGGATGTAGCAGTCGCCAACCTTGGCGTCGCCGCGCTGCGAGGGGCGGATGCGATAGCTGGCGGTGTCTTCGCTGCGGCCTCGGGCGCGAATCGAGACGGTCGCCGGTTCGGTGCGCAGTTGTAGAGGGACGGTGTCAGTGAGTTTCGCGTAGACGCCGCCGCGGGAAGAGTTCTCGAGGATCAGATCGACTTGCGCATCAATCGAGAGGGCCGCAGGGGCGCGCCAGACTCGCTTCACGGAAAGGCGCGAGGGACGCGGCATTTGCACGAGATCGAGGAGCCATAGCAGAACTGCGAAGGCGTCCCAGACGAGCATGGCGTAGACGAAACGCTTATCCCAGAACGCCGGGCCCAGCCAGACCAATCCCACAAAGAGGAGCATGAAGAAACGATCGCCGAAGGCGACGCCGATGCGCTTGTAGGGGCGGGCTGGGGCGGCGATTTCGGGCGGGATTAGGGTCGGTTGATCAGTCACGGTCACGTCTCACATACAAGGAGTCAAAATCCCCACCCTGTCGCTCAGAACGCGACAGGATGGGGCACCCCCTTATTTTGGAACCTCTACCGCTCTGAGCACTTCTTCTACAACCTGATCTGGAGTTACACCTTCCAGGTCGGCCTCGGGCCTCAGGATGATGCGATGGCGCAACACCGGCCGGGCTGCAGCCTTCACGTCGTCGGGGATTACATAGTCGCGGCCGTCGATCGCGGCGTAGGCCTTCGAGACTGCCATCAGGCTGACCGCGGCGCGCGGGCTGGCCCCAAGTGACAGACTCGGCCAATCGCGCGTGCGGCGTATAACCTGCACGATGTAGCCGAAGAGGGCTTCCTGCACGGTGACGCCTTTGACCTCCTGCTGTGCAGTGCCCAGCACCTCCGGCGCGACCGGGGCGAGGTCCATCTTGTCGAGATCGCGCGACTCGAAGCCGTTCTGGACATTCGCCAGCAGTTGCACTTCATCTTTCTGCGCCGGATACGTAACACGCAGTTTCAGCAGGAAGCGATCGAGTTGGGCCTCAGGCAGAGGATAGGTGCCTTCGAACTCGATCGGGTTCTGCGTGGCGAAGACCGTGAAGAACTGCGAGAGTTGATAACCCGTACCGTCGATGGTGACCTGGTGTTCTTCCATACACTCGAGCAGCGCGGCCTGGGTGCGAGGAGGCATGCGGTTCACTTCGTCGACCAGCAGCAAGTCGGTAAACACCGGCCCCTGATGCAACTGGAACGCGCTGGTGGCCATGTTCAGGACGTTGGTACCCACGATGTCGGCGGGCATCAGGTCAGATGTGCATTGCACGCGCTGAAATCCCATGCGCATCAGGCGGGACAGCGCCTTCACGGTGAGCGTCTTCGCTATGCCGGGCACGCCCTCGAGCAGAACGTGGCCGCGGCAGAGCAGCGCGATCACACACTGGTTGCGGAGTTCGTCCTGCCCGACGACGACCTTGCCCATTTCATTCTTGATGTGTTGTACGAGTTCCGGAACCGCGTTCATTCACCTTTCTCCTTCCGGCGACCTTCAAACAGCTTCCAGCGGGATGCATATTCGTCGAGTTCCTGTACGAGGAGCAGGGCCTCGGATTGTTGCAGATAGGGATCGGCCTTGGCCGATTCGCAGCGGCGCAGGACCGCGACGAAGCGATCATCTTTCGGAGCAAATCGCTCGCGCACGGCCGCCTCCAGATCGTTGATGGAAACGTTGTTGGCGACACCAAGGCGGCGAGTGAGCCAGTAGCGAAAACGTTGATACGAGATGTCGACGGCGACGGAAGCCGTACCGGCATTCTCGTAGAGTCCGCCGAGCGTTTGCACAAATTCCAGCGGAGAGAGGCGAACGACAGCGGCAGGCGCGCAGATCGGGCCGCTGCGGCGCGAGAAGGTGACGAGGACGGCCAGCGCCAGCAGCGCCAGTTGCAGGAAGAGCCATTTCAGCGGCGAGTGCGCCATGGTCGAAGGCAGATCTTCGCGATAGCCGTGGACGTATTCGTCCCAGAGAACGGGATTCTTCGAATCTCCGAGGCAGGCGAGCAGGAATTCGAGATTGCCGGGTTCTTTCAGTCCGGCATTGGTAAGCGGAGTTGCGGCGCCCCACCAGAGCACCTCGCCGTCGCCGTAGGGATACTTTACGACAACGACCTCGTCCTTCTCACCGTAAAGGGCGTAGGCCGATGTGAAGGATTCCCAGCGGGCTTGTGGGGCGATGCTAATCGCGGGCGCGGCGCGCGTAATGGCGGAAGGCGCCAGCGCAGGTGCCTTCTTCACGGTCATTCCCATCAGAATGTCCGGCACCGCGCTGTTCTCCGGGAGAAACGTGCCGGCGAAAAGCCCGGTGGCGATGATGCGTCCACCTTCAGAAACAAATGTCTGGATGGCGGCACGTTCTTCGCGGGTGGGAGCTTCCTGCGGATCGGCGAGGATGACGGTGGTGCCAGCCTCTTTCGGGAGATCGGTGAGAGGCTGCTCCCATCGTCTGACTTTGTAGCCTGACTCGGAGAGCAGGAGGTACGCCGCCTTTGCGCCGCCGGAGGCTGTGGAGTAACTGCTGGGCACATCGATCTTCGCCCCGCTATCGCTGCCGAAGAAAACGACTCCGGCAATGAGAAACACGAAGACAATCGCGGCCCCGAGGAGGAGCTTGCGGTCGCGGGGATCGATCTTCAGCGGCATCCGAGCTTCTCCAGTTGTTCGAGTGTCTGCGAGAACGTGGATTCATTGGCGTCGCGCTTGGCGTACCAGGCGAGTTCAAAGATGCGGGTCAAGGTGATCAGTATCTCGCGCTGCTCACTTCCTGCCGAGATGAGTCGGAGATACTCACGCGGAGTGCGGGCGCGGTCGGGCTTCCAGAATCCCTGGCGCTCGAGGAAAGAGATGCCGGCCCAATACGCGAGATGGACGGCTTCGCGCCAATCGCCTTTCGCCGCCGCGGCACGGGCCTCGGAAAGCCAGACTGCCCATTCTTTCGCGGAGACCGGAAGGTCGTGCGGAACGATTTCTTCGAATCCCTGATCGCGCAGGAAGGCGCGGTAAACAAGATAGAGAAGAGCGAGGCCGGCGAGGACCATCAAGCCATAGACGAAATACTTGCCGACGGTCGGAATGACGCTGGAACCGAAGAGCCGGCCGAAGATGCGGCGGAGGAGATGGAATATCGCCTCGAGGGCCCAGCGCTTGAAGCGGTCGAGGATCGTCGGGCCGTGAACGTCGCGGAACTCCCTGCGCCTGAGGATGGAGTCGAGGGCATTCTGCTGGGCGGAAGTGTCAGGGGGCGTCTTTTCGAAATCGTCAATTTCCTGGCGGAGGCTATCGAGGCGGATACTGATGGCATCCGCGTTTTTGTCGTTCTTGTCGGCGTTGTACTTGCGGACATCGCGGCGGAGGCCTTCGGTAGAGATGTCGAAGTCGCCGTGATCGGTGTGGATCGACCACCGCTCGGGCAGATCCTGCAACGCGTGAGGGGCTTCCGCGGAGTTGTCCATCTGATCGGCGGCGTCGAGAAGGCTGTCGATCTGGGCACGGTACTCGTCAGGAGAAAGGACGTGCTTCGGCTCGGAATCAGCGCGGCAGAACGCTGCACCAAGCAGCAGGCCAGCCAGAATGTAAGAACGCCATGCCGTCATGAGCCAACTGGTGCGGTGGGATTGGGCAGAGCCGATGTATCGATGGTGGACATCATGAGTTGGAGGTCGAAGGCTTCCTTGCGCACGCGCTGATCGTAATACACCAGGGATATGGCGATGGTGCCCAGCGCACCGACCAGGCTCCTCGAAACGAATTCAGAGATGAGGAGCGCTAGCTGCCAGCCAATAGCTATACGGACAAGTCCGCCCTTCGACCAAATGCCAGCGGCGAAGATGATCGGCAGTTGCAGTAACCAGGAGACACCGATGGTGAGAACGGCGATCAGCAGGCCGATCACGAATATGCGACCGCGGGCGCCCTTGGTGAGTTCCATGCTGCGCGACATGGAATCCAAGATTCCTTTGTGTTCCACAACCTTTGCGGGAACGGCCAATGACCACATAAGGAATAACAGCACTCCCGGAATAATCAGGGCGAGGCACGCGAGGCCGGCCACGAGACTAATGAGTAAGTAGAGCAATGTCACCCAAAAAATCTCGCCTTTGACTGCGGAAAAAGATTCCATGACGCTGGCGGGACGACCCAGATGAACGTTGGATACCGCGACTACCGTGGCAGCCTGTGACGCGGCAGACACAACCAGGATCAGGACGAGCGCTCCCATCGTCCACAAGAAATTCATCATGATGTTAGAGAGTTGGGGACTGGGAGACTGGAAAACGAGTCCCACGCAACGGAAGGCCAGGACAATTAGGTAGGGCAGCGCGAAAATGCCGACGAACAGGCCGAATCGGCTGCGGTAGAGAGAGAAAGTACGGTCCAGCAATTCTCCCGTACTCAAAGGCCTGAGTGCCGTGGTCATGGCTCCTCCCGGGGTACTAGGAAACTTGCCCGGCATGGTAGCACAACGCGCGCGAAAAGGCTGTGCGAACACGAAGTTACGCGGTTACGAAGAAGGTGTCGCGGGCGTGATCTCGACGGCTTTGTCATCGTGATAGACGATCGTCAGAGGCTTGCCGCCGTTGGGATAGCTCAGGGTTCGTGAGTAGGAATCGCTGCCAGCCGCGAGCATGCCCACGCCGATGGCAAAGACGACTTGCATCTCGGTCATGCCGAGCTTGACCTGATGTTGATCTATGGCTTGCCATACGTCGGTGGGCCAGTGCTTGTAGAGGTCGTGGGGATCCTCGATGAAGAAGATGTCGTCGGTGTAGATCTTGAAGGAGCCGTCGTCGGATTCCAATCCGACAGGGACGGCGTAGGGTTTGCCGTCTTTGTCGAAGACGGCGACGACTTGCCTGGGATCTGCGCCAGGACGATTGGCAGCGACGACTACGGCAGTAATAGCGAGCTTCTCGATGGGACCGAGCAGGCCGGCGCTGTGGGCGAAGTCGACGTGCTTTGTAGCGGGTTGGTAGGCGCAGTAAGTGAAGTGGTATCCCACTCTCACCCAGGCCGGCTGTTTTGTGATCTCCTGCGCGGTTTTGAGATCGTAGGGGTGAAGCTTCCTGGGAAGAACGTAGTAGTCGGGGTTGGAATAGCCGCGGGCTTCCGCCTGCTTCTTCTTCTCAAGAGCCAGTTGATCTTCGTGACGTTCGTAGAAGATGTAGCCGACGCGGATGACGGTCAGTCCGAGCCCAGCCCAGAGGATGAGTTGGATGATCTTCCTGGTGTCGGCGGTCATCTTTGAGACTCTATCAGACGAGCAACTCCGGGTGCTTCGTATGCATCGGTAGTGTAAGCTTCGACCAACGATCTTTCCCGAGGAGGTGTGCGTATGCCCCGGGCCCTTTCTGCATCTCTAGTCGGCGTTGTTCTCGTCATGGTTTTGGGTTCGTCCGTTGTGGCGCAGGAGTCGGAATGTCCCGTAGGTCCGCCGTTGCTGTCGGCTGCAGACCCGATTTATCCCGATGCGATGGAACTGGCTCAGGAGTTGCAGAGCCACGGGTTTGTGATCAGGTGCATTTTTCCGACGAAAGCAGGAAGTATCTTCCGAGTTGACGAGAACGGCGCTTACCGGAACACCATCGAAGGCGAAACTTGTTTCCGGACGAGTCTCGGCGACATCGATGTGTTCTTTCTGCCCAAGCCGCAGACGTTTGCGGACTTTCATATCACTGAGAGGCGGAAAGACAGAGGCTATCTGTACCGGTTTACAGGCACTCCACGGGTTTGGTATGGGGACAAGTTCATGTTTGGCACCGCGCTGCGACAGTCCTTCTTTAAGCGCGACAACAAACTCTTCCTCGTGAATCACGACGGGGAACTTCGGCCGCGACTGGAAAGCGCTATGCATCTGCAACCCTAGGCGAAGTCGCTGGTTCCTGCGGCGCGACCGCGTTTTACACTGCAAGCAGTGGGTCCCCCAATCCAGTCATCGAGCAGGACGTCATCAGCACGCCGAAGAGTCGTTACGATCCGGAGATTCCGGTGAAGATCGTGGATTTGGGGCTGATCTATGGCGTGAACTTCGCACGTCCGCGACTCAGGGGTCTATGAGCCGGTGATCCTTATCCTTCTGCCGCTCTCTCCGTCCCGCTCGAGCGAGATCTCGACATCCCGCTCACGCACAAAACGCGGGAACTTCTCGCCCCACTCGATCAACAGGATGCTGTCTTCCGAGCGGAGATCGTCGAGCGCGAGCGTGTCGAGTTCCCGCTGCGTGTCGATGCGGTACAGGTCGATGTGGTAGAGAATTGCCAGGGGACCGCGATACTCGTGAATGAGCGTGAAGGTCGGGCTGGTGACGTCCTCTTCGGACGCGGCCTCGAATGCCGCGGCAATTCCCTTTACCAGCGTGGTCTTCCCGGCACCCAGGTCGCCGCACAGCAGGACGAGTTTGGGAGGGGCCAGCAGTTCCGCCAGAGTACGGCCAAAAGCGATTGTCTCCTCGGCCGAAGCGGTCGTGAGTTCGCGCAGAAGAGTGCCGGACTTGGTCTCACTGCCCACAGGAGCAGTATAAGTGGAAGCGCGGCCCAGTGATGGGTCGCGTTCGAATCATACAGACAAACAGGGCTTGCGCCTTTACAGGCGTGCTGCGCGTCGACAGACAGCCGAGGCGGCCGTCAGTAGGTGGAGAACGCGCTTGCTTTCAACCCCAGCGAACTCCGCTCCACCACGTGATCGACGGAGGTGCGCAGCCGGCGGTGGTCGTCGTCCTCGATCGCCACAAAGCGGAACGGCTGCAGTACGCTGTCGGTCAGCTTTCTCATCGGGCTGAGGACTTCGGCCATGCCGTGCACCGGGCCAGCCTGCGTCTGGAATGCGACTTCGACAAAGTCGCCCTGCCCCAGGCATTGCGGCAGTTTCAGCAGGCCTCCGGTCACAGAGATGGTTTGGAGTTTGGCTTTCGTACGGCGGCCATCTTCGAGACGAATCGCAGCCAGGACGGAATCGCCAAGCTGGACCCGGGCGGCGCGCCGCGAGGGGTGCGGTTGGGGGAAGTGGGTCATAGGCCAATAGCACTATGGCACTACGCGGTATTGCGTAACAGATTACGGAGGCCCCTTGTCCGAATTCCGCGCCAGACACGCGAATTCGGCCGATGAAATCCGCAGCATTTCAAGGACTTAGGTTCCTGTTAACTTTAAAGTAAATGTCCCTGGGGACAACCCGCAGAAACCGCCTCGGCCTCAGTGACAGTCCACCTCGCCAGAATCCAACTCCTTCGACTATCGTGTGAAGGTCATTCGGAGGCACCATGTTGCGATCTCTGCTGCACAGTCTTGACTACAACTCGCGTGCACATTTTGCCAGCGGAGTGCTGGTGAGTGGCGCAGTGGCCGTGTGCGGTGTGGCGGCCGTGGGTGGCGCATTGCGTTGGTGCGGCATGCCGCTCTTGGGTGGCACACTGTTCTTGGGCGGCACGCTGCTTTTGGGTGGCGCAGCGCTTTTAGCGCTGCGAACCTCCGCCTTATTTCGCTTGCGGCTTCAGCCGCTGCGGTGCCTCTTCCTCAAGAGTGCATGGGCCGTACTACTGGGAGTTCTAATGTTGAATGCAGCATCTGCACAGACACGGCAAATCCCAGTCCCGATCCGAGTCGCCATCGTCGGCCTGGTGCACGGCCACGTTCACGGATTTCTGGAGCAATACCGGCACAACCCGGCAATCGAGATCGTAGCTGTAGTCGAGCCTGATGCGAAGCTGCGCGCGAGCGCCGCTGACAAGTACGGATTCTCAGCCTCGCAAATGTTCTCCAACTTGGAAGAAATGATTGCAAAGGTGCATCCGCAGGCGGTGCTGGTCTACACCAACACTTACGATCACCGTCGGGTCGTGGAAATCTGCGCCCGTCACGGAGTCCACGTGATGATGGAGAAGCCACTGGCTGTGAGTGTCGAGGACGCTCTGGCCATGCAGAAGGCGGCTGAGGCCGGCAACATCCACGTGCTGGTGAACTATGAAACGTCGTGGTACCGCAGCAATCATGCGGTGTATGACCTCGTGCACAACCGAAGCATTGGCGACATTCGCAAAGTTGTCGTGCATGACGGACATCAAGGTCCTCAGGAAATTGGAGTCCAGCCAGAATTCCTCTCCTGGCTCACTGATCCAAAGTTGGACGGTGGCGGCGCTCTCTTCGACTTCGGCTGCTATGGCGCGGATCTGATGACGTGGCTCATGGACGGCCAGCGTCCGCAGACTGTCACGGCTATCACGCAGCAGATCAAGCCGGAGATCTATCAGCACGTCGATGATGAAGCGACCATCGTGCTCACGTACCCTCACGCGCAAGCCATCATTCAAGCCTCTTGGAACTGGCCCATGGGCCGCAAAGATATGGAGGTTTACGGCAAGACCGGATACGTGATCACCGTTCAGCGCGACGAAATTCGTCTGCGCCAGAACGAAAAGGAACCGGAACAGCAAAGGACCACCAAACGTATCCCTGCTCCTTATGACGACGAACTTGCGTACTTTCGGGCGGTGATTCTGGAAGGAGCCAAGGAAGACGAGCTCTCCTCGCTCGGAACGAACGTGATCGCGACGGAAATCATGGACGCGGCACAGCGCTCAGCCCGGGAAGGACGAACAGTTCAGCTGGAGAATACGAAGTGAACATCTACCCTAAGAAATAACCTATCCCATCCACGTCACTGGGGCGCCGTGCCCGTAGTTTCGCACGCGTCGGATGGCTTCCGGTAGGCCGTCGAGTAGATCGGTCGCGATGAGTGAATGTTCAGCCAACCTGTCTCGCATTACGTCTCCGGCAAGACCGTGCAGATAGACCGCGCCCAGAACCGCGCGCAAGCGGTTCACAGGGTATTGGGCCATGAGACTTGCCGTTATTCCGGTCAGGATGTCACCCGTGCCGCCCGTCGCCATCCCCGGATTACCCGTTGTATTGACCCACACCTTACCGTCCGGTTCTGCAATCAAAGTGCGGTGTCCCTTGAGCACTACGATGAGTTCATGGTCGATAGCGAACTTGCGGGCTACTTCTACGCGGTTCTTTTGCACCTCGGGGACGGCCAATCTTGAGAGCCGTCCCATCTCGCCCGGATGCGGCGTAATTACGAGGGTTCTCCCCTGCCCGTTGAGTTCGTCAGCGTGATGCTCAAAGGCGTTTAGTCCGTCGGCATCAACCACCGTTGGAACCTTTGAGTGCGCGACCAACGATCGCACCAACGTCGCGGTGTGCGGATCGCGTGAAATTCCCGGCCCAATCGCGAGTACGGTCATGCTTTTGAGCAGTTCTTCGATGCGCACGCCCGCACTGGTTGCGATGGTCCCGTGGTCAGTCTCCGGCAGAGGTTCCGTCATGATCTCCGGATAAAACCCTGCGACGGTCGAGAGCGTCGATTTCGCGGTGGCCACGGTCGATAATCCAGCTCCTGCACGCAGAGCAGCGATCGCGGCCATCGCAGCCGCCCCCGCCTTGCCAGTCGAGCCGCCGACAATCAACACGTGGCCGAAACTCCCTTTGTTGCTGTCTCGTTTGCGATCTTTGAAGAGACGTTTCAAGTCGTCCGGCGTTGTCACTTTCAACTTAAGCTCTGAGCGCACGGCTTTTCGCGGGGACCCGATATGAGCCACAGCAATTGGACCATCCGTGAGTTCGCTGAATACGTGCGCTGGACGTGGTGCTGTGAAGGTAACGACTGAATCTGCTCGAACAACTTCTCCTTCCTGTGAACCAAAACGATCCGAATCAGCACCAGACGGAAGATCTACGGCGACAACCAGTTTGAAGGTTCCAATAAGCGGAAGAATTGACTTGTAGAACTCGTTGAGGGGGGGCCGAAATCCGGAACCGAGCACCGCATCAATTGCGAGATCGCAATCCGTCCGCATCTCGCCCAGGTGAAAAATGGCCTCTGGAATACGCCGCGCGGTCACAACTGGCAAGCTGACCTTCGCAAACATTCCCGCTGCGTCCCCTTTGAGTTCTGCGGGATCAGCTAAGAGCAGGACTTTCACCTGCTTTCCCCATTCACTAAGCTTGCGCGCCGCGACAAGCCCATCGCCACCGTTGTTTCCTTTGCCGCAAATGACTGCAATCCGCCGCGCATCTGGATATCGGCTTGAAACGAATAAAGCCACCTGCTCGCCAGCGTGTTCCATCAGCGATGAAGACGGCACGCCGAATTTCTCGCTGGTCGCGCGATCGATCTCGCGCATCTCTGCCGCAGTGACGATCTTCATGGGAGTTGGACTTTCATCAGGAAGCTACCGACTTCTCCAGGTGCCGCAGTTGCGAGGGTTCGCCCATGGCGATCAGGCAATCGTCGGCCTCGATGCGCTCGTCGGGCGAAGGATTGAAGCGCATGCCGTCGCGCCGCTTGATGGCCAGCACGATCACTCCGTGCTCTTGACGAATGCGTGAGCTCTCCAACGTCTTGCCGGTGAAGGCAGATCCACCGGTGATGTGAACCTCGCCGATCTCAAGATCGATGCCGAGATGCGTGGTCGCCGTGTCGAGGAAGCTGACAACATTCGGCCGCAAAAGGGACTGAGCGATGCGCTGTCCTGCGAAGGAATAAGGCGAAACGACCGAATCGGCGCCCGCCGTCAGCAAATGCTTCTCCGCGGCATCTTCGCTGTTGCGCGCAATGATTCTCAGATGCGGATTGAGTCCGCGCGCGGTGAGCACGATGTAGAGATTGGTGGCATCGGTGGTGGTCGCCGCGATCAAGCCGCGCGCCCGTTCAATCTGCGCCTGCCGCAGTGTCGCTTCGAGCGTGGCGTCCCCGGCGATCACCAGCCAGTTCTCATTCGCAAAGCGCTGCCGCTTGGCCTCGCCGTTCTCGATGATCACGAACGGCACCGGCTTCCGCGCCAACTCCCGCGCCACGCTGCGGCCCACGCGTCCCATGCCGCAGATGATGAAGTGGCCGTCGAGCCTTCCGATTTCGCGCTCCATGCGCCGCCTTCCGAAGAAGCTTTGCAGCTCGAATTCTAGCAAAGCCTGACTGAGTAACCCGACCCCGATTAGCAGCAGAGACACACCGGACAAAATCACGAACACGTTGAATACGCGTCCGGCGTGGGATAGCGGATGCACTTCCTGATATCCGATGGTGGTCAGGGTCGTGACCACCATGTAGAAGCCGTCGAACCAGCTCCAGCCTTCGATGTAGTGATATCCGGCTGTGCCGATCGCCATGACCAGCACGAGGAGAACACCGATTTTCCGTAGGTGGCGGAGGGCGGCCATTGCAACTCAGTGATTAGTGATCAGTGCTAGTGGTCAGTAGCTTTCGATTCCCTTAGCGCAGCTTTGCTGACTATTGCCTTTCCGACCCACGACTATAAAACAAAACGGCCCTCCGCGCAGTGCGGAGGGCCGCCGAACGAAAATGAGTCTAGGATTTCTTTTCTGCCACCAAGGCCTGCACCCGGCTGTGCTTGCGGCCATAACTGAAATACACGATCAAGCCGATGAACAACCAGATAACTAGCCGCAGCCAGTTCACCCAACCGAGTTTGATCATCATGTAGCCGTTGGAAATGACTCCCAAAATCGGAACCAGCGGCACCCAGGGAGTTCGGAAGGGACGAGGCTGATCGGGATTCGTCCTCCGCAGAACGATCACCGCGATCGAGACGATCACAAATGCGAGCAGCGTTCCGATGTTCACCATCTTGCCGATGTCGTCAATCGGAGTCACACTGCCAACCGCCGCCGCCAGCAATCCCACCAGGATGGTGTTCTTCCACGGCGTGCGGAACTTCGGATGTACGTCAGCAAAGAACTTGCGCGGCAGCAAGCCATCGTTCGCCATCGAATAGAGAACTCGGGTCTGACCGAGCAACATCACCAGCATCACGCTCGTCAGCCCGGCAAGAGCGCCCAAAGTAATAATGTGCGACGCGGTGGTGAGCCCGCGGTCGAGGAACGCGCGCGCTACCGGAGCTTCAATGTTGATTTGCTGCCAATGGACCATGCCGGTCAGGACGCCGGCAACGGCGATGTAAAGAACGGTACAGATCGCGAGCGAAAGGATCATGCCGATCGGCAAATCGCGCTGAGGATTCTTGGCTTCCTGGGCAGTGGTCGAGACCGCGTCGAACCCAATATAAGCGAAGAAAATGTAGGCTGCGCCTTGCCCGATTCCGGCGAATCCGTGCGGCGCATAGGAGGCCCAGTCCGATCCCCAGTTGGCAGCGTTGATGTAGCGGACGCCCAGGCCGATCACGAACAGAACCACAGCCACCTTGATGGTGACGATAGTCGCGTTGAAGCGAGCGCTCTCTTTGATGCCAATCACGAGAATCGTGGTGATGACCAGGGCGATGATGAATGCTGGCAGGTTGAATCCGATTTCCATGCCGAACAGGTGGGGAGCTCCGAGCAGTGCGTGCGCGCGCTGTACTAACTCGGGAGACTGCGCCGCGGTCAGAGCAGAAACCTTGTCGAGGAATGCTTGACTGCCAGGCATAAGCGCGGCATCGGAGGCCTGCGCCATGCTCTGCGCGACCATCTTTTCGGCCGTACGCAATGCGGTCCAATGATCGTAGGCCAGCCACAGCGGCATCTTCAGGTGGACCATGTTTAGCAGTTCGATGAAGTGATTGGACCATCCTGAGGACACAGTGCTGGCACCCATCGCGTACTCCAAGGTCAGGTCCCAGCCGATGATCCATGCCAGCAATTCACCCAGCGTTGCGTACGCATACGTATAAGCGCTACCCGCAAGAGGAATCATCGCGGCAAATTCGGCGTAACAAAGTCCTGCGAACGCGCATCCCAACCCGGAGAGCACAAACGACATCGTCAGTCCCGGTCCGGCATATTGCGATCCGAGTCCGACCATCACGAAGATGCCGGCGCCGATGATGGCTCCGACGCCCAAGGCAGTCAGCTGAAATACCCCGAGTGTGCGTTTCAGGCTGTGTTCGCCCGACTGGCGGGCTTCGTCCATGAGCAGGTTAAGCGGCTTGGTTGCCAGCAGATTTGCCATCCCGGTGGATTCTCCTTGCAGTTATGCGGATGCTGCGTCTGATTTCCGTCTCGCGGACCACGCGTAATAAACCGGAATGCCCAGCAGCACGACGATCAATCCCGGCCACGTGTATTGCGGCTTGTAGCGTAATAGTACGACATCAACAAATAAAGCCATCACAATATAAACGATCGGCAGGATCGGATAGCCGACGGCCTTGTACGGCCGCACCGCATCGGGACGCGTCCGCCGCAACACAAACAACCCGACAATCGTCAGGATGTAGAACACCAGCACGGCAAAAATGATGTAGTCGAGGAGTTGCCCGTACGTTCCCGAGACACACAGAACGCACGTCCACACCATCTGCACCATCAGCGAGACCGCGGGTGTCTTGTATGTGGGATGCAGGCCTGCCACCTGGCGGAAGAACAGTCCATCCTTCGCCATCGCGTAGTAGACGCGCGCGCCCGACAGAATCAACCCATTCACACAACCGAAACAGGAGATCATGATCGCCGCCGCCATCAGATAACCGCCGGCCGAGCCGAAAATCTGGGTCATGACTGCCGTGGCCACGCGATCTTCCGATGCGTGAGTAACTCCGCGCGCGAGTATCGTGGCTCCGCCCGCGACTCCGTCGAATGGCAGCACCGTCAGATACACAAAGTTGCAGGCAATGTAGAGGGCGATGACCACTCCCGTTCCCAGGGCCAACGACAAAGGCAGATTTCGTCTGGGATTCTTCACTTCCCCAGCGGTGAACGTAACGTTGTTCCACGCATCTGCCGAGAAGAGCGATCCCACCTGCGCGACCGCCAACACCGTCAGGGTGCCCACGAAGACGCCTCCGCCGATGTCGTGCTGCGCGCCGAGTCCCGCATTCTGCCAAAAGTGTCCGTGGAAGTTGGCCAGAAGCGCCTGAGGATTTCGCCCGAAAGTGAAGCCCAGCAACGCGAGTGCCGCGAGAGCCAGAACCTTCGCCGTGGTAAAGATGTTCTGAATCATCGCGCCGGTCTTAACGCCCAGGACATTGACCAACGAAAGGAAAATCACGAGCAGAATCGCCATCAGATTCTGCGTGCTGATGCCGACATCCATGTTGCCCAACACCATCGGCCCGAGAGGGATCGGTGGCACCTTCCAAAGATGAAGAATCCAGTGGGTCGAAGAAATCGAGGGAAAGAAAACGCCGAGAAACTTGCCGAAAGCCACGCCCACGGCGGCGATGGTTCCAGTCTGAATCACCAGAAACAGAGTCCAGCCGTACAGGAATCCCCACAACGGTCCCAGGGCCTCGCGCAGGTACACGTACTGCCCGCCGGCGCGGGGCATCATTGCGGCGAGTTCACCATAGCTGAGGGCCGCGACGATCGTCATGATTCCGGTGATCGCCCAGGCTCCGATCAACAGAGCCGGCGACCCTACCTCGCGTCCAATCTCCGCCGACACAATGAAGATGCCCGAACCGATCATCGACCCGATCACCAGCATGGTCGAACTGGTCAGGCCCAATACCTGAGGGAGCTCTTTGTCCTGATGGCTATGAACGTCCCAATCGTTTTGGGCGGTCGACTGCGTGGTTGTGCTCAGAAGCTTGCTCCTGTGTTTGCGGTTGTCCGTTAATCACCAACAAATTTATGTGGGAACAGCCGCCTTCGGCTGTCCCGGCGCGGCCGAAGGCAGCCGCACCAACGAAAGACGACCAAGTCTGCGTTTGCAGCACTTTACCCTAAGATGCGGAAAAATTCCTCTGCAGATTTCCGGGGATCCTGAATAAGGTCAGAAATCACGGCCACCGAATCGGCCCCGGCCTCAATGACGGAGGCGGCGTTCGCCCGCGTAATGCCGCCGATCGCCACCAGAGGCTTGCGTGTCAAAATCCGCGCCCGGCGCACGCCTTCGAATCCGACCACTGGGTCAGGCTTCTCTTTGCTGGAAGTTACAAAGACAGGCCCAATCGCAAAATAGTCTGCCGAAGTCAGATCAGCCTCCCGCAACTGCTCGGGATTGTGCGTGGAAACCCCCAGCCAGCGATCCGGTCCGATAATCGCCCGCACAGCCTCGGGAGACAGATCGTCCTGCCCGACATGGACGCCGTCGAACTCGGCTGCCAGGCAGAGATCGGCGCGGTCGTTCATGATCAGGCGAACAGAGGGTTGCCCCACCCTTGTCGCGCTCTTTGCGACAGGGTGGGGATTTTGACTCTGCGGGAACCGTTGTCGCAGTCTCCTCGCGTGCTCGAGCATCACCCGCGCGTTTCCCGACTTGTTGCGGTACTGGATGAGCGTGCAGCCGCCCGCTGCGAGCTCGTGAGCGGCAGCGAACAGGGCGTCAGCGTGGGGAAAGAAGCCTGCGTCGAGAATGGCGTACAAACGAGGGAGTTTCATCGCGCAATCAGTCCCCCATAGAAGACCTATCAAGATCGTTCGGTTTCCGGGGGTCAGACATCAGCACTACCCGATTCGCTTCAATGCTCTCTCAATCGCATCGCGAACCACATCGCCGTACCGCCCGTCGGGAAGGCTATCCACGATACCACGCGATAGTTCATAGAACCGTTTCGCTTCCGTCCGGTTGCCGAGGTCTTCGTGCGCTTTTCCCAGGTTCAAATACAGCGACGGATAGAAGGCGCGGACTCGATCATCAGCAACAGCATTTGCATGATCAAGGGATATCTGATTCCATCGCAGCGCACCGCATGGATCTGGCTGGTGCCGGGCTACATAGTGAGCGGAAATGGCACGCTCAAAGTCATTCGTGCTCTGGTTCCAAGCATTCTGAAACAGCCGTGAGGCCTCCTCGAAGAGTCCGCGCCCTTCGAACTCCATCCCTTTCACACACAACCGCACGACTGGATTATTCGGGTCCATTGCTGCGTGGCAGTACAACCCTACTGCCCGTTCTTCGCCAGGAACTTCTCGATGTACCCCGTATCGAATTTCCCGGCCCTGAAATCAGGATCAGCCAGAATCTTCCGGTGCAGCGGAATCGTCGTGTGCACACCCTCGACGATGAACATGTCCAACGCCCGAGCCATGCGCGAGCAGGCCTCGGCGCGGTCCTTGGCGCGCACAATTAACTTGGCGATCAGCGAATCGTAATACGGAGGGATGACACCCTCGGCGTACGCGGCGGTATCGACGCGCACTCCCGTCCCGCCCGCTGGATGAAACGCCGTAATTCGTCCCGCCGACGGCGTGAACTTCTCCGGGTGTTCGGCATTGATGCGGCACTCGATGGCGTGTCCATGGGATTCGACTTGATCGGGAATGACATCGCTCATGCGCGCCCCCGCCGCGATCATGATCTGGCTTTTCACCAGGTCGACGTTGGTCACCATCTCCGTCACCGGGTGTTCCACCTGGATGCGAGTGTTCATTTCGATGAAGTGGAGCTGGCGGTCCCGGTCCATCAGGAACTCAATGGTCCCAGCGTTCCAGTAGCCGATCGCTGCCAGCGACTTGCACAGCACGTCGCCGATCTGTTTCCGCAATTCTGGGCTGACCTGCAGCGAAGGCGACTCTTCCAGCAACTTCTGATGCCGTCGCTGGATGGAGCACTCGCGCTCGCCCAGACTGCGAACGGCGCCATGTTCATCGGCCAGCACCTGAAACTCGATGTGCCGCGGATGCTCGACGTACTTCTCCATGTAGAGATCGCCGTTGCCGAAGGCTCCGGCCGCCTCCGCCTGCGCTGCCTTGAAGAGGCTCGGCAGTTCTGTTTCGTTCCGGACGATGCGCATGCCGCGCCCGCCGCCGCCGGCCGACGCTTTCATAATCACGGGAAACCCAACCTGCCTGGCCCACTCCATGGCTTCGCCTTCACTGGCGATGATTCCGTCGGAGCCGGGCAGAATCGGCACTCCGGCCTTTTTCATCGCGGCGCGTGCCTTTTCCTTCTCGCCCATCAATCTCGTGACTTCGGGTCTGGGCCCGATGAACTTGATCCCACTCATCTCGCACACTTCGGCGAAGTTTGCGTTCTCGGCGAGCAGACCGTATCCGGGATGAATCGCCTCGACATTGGCAATCTCGGCGGCACTGATCACTCCGGGAATATTCAAGTAGCTGTGCGCCAGCTGGGGGGGACCAATGCAAATGGCCTCGTCGGCAAAACGAACCGGCAGAGAATTGCGGTCGGCTTCGCTGTAAATGACAACCGTGCGAACGCCCAGTTCCTTGCACGCACAGATCACGCGCAGTGCGATCTCTCCGCGGTTGGCAATCAGTATCTTCTTAAACATGAATTCGGTTTTGGCCTTCAAAAAAATTGTTGATTGATGATGGTCGATTGCGGAATGAGGAATCGGTTCATGCGACTTTCATTCAACAATCAAAAATCAACAATCAACTGTGGTGAGCGCCTCGACTCGTCACTGCCTGGGCCGGATCTTGAACAACTCCTGGCCGTATTCGATCGGCTGGCCGTTGTTGGCCAGCTTCTTGACAATCTCTCCCGCAACGTCCGACTCAATCTCGTTGAGCAGTTTCATCGCCTCGACAATGCAAAGGACCTGCCCTACTTCGACGGTATCGCCGACTTTGGAGAATGGAGGCGCTCCGGGTGACGGGGCCTCGTAGAACGTGCCCACGATCGGCGACTTGACCGTGTGTAGGCCTTCTTCTTCGGCGGGTGGTGCCGCCGGAACTGCTGGCGCACCGGCGACCGGCAGGGTTCCAATCTCGGCAGCGGGAACTGGTGCCGGAGGGACCGCATAGTACCGCGGCTCGGCATGCGAGTGGATCACTGGCGGTTCCGCCGCGCGTTTAATCTTCACCTTGACATCGCCGCGCTCCAACTCGAATTCGGCGATATCCTTCTCGATCAGGAATTCGATTAGTTCTTTCAGCTCTTTTTGATTCATTCGTTTTCGGTGGGACCGTTTATCTATCCCTGCCACGCGCCGGAAGGGCGCGCACACGAGCCAGGCGTGGACCCTGCCCGGCCGAAATCCATTGAAATCATGAAGACTAAACTGCCAGTAATTCCTTGCTCGTCGGAGTCAAAACCTCAGGGCCTCCGTCGCCGACCACGACCATATCCTCGATTCTCACGCCCCATTTGCCGGGGAAGTATACTCCCGGCTCGATCGTGATCACCATACCGGGCTGTAGAACGTCGCGCTGGCCGTCAGCCACACGCGGAATCTCGTGAATCTCGAGCCCGACTCCATGCCCGGTGGAGTGCGTAAAATATCGGCCCAACCCGGCTTTCTTCAATACTTTACGGGCTGCAGTGTCTACTTCGCCAACCGCAATTCCAGGCCGCACAGCTTCCGTCGCCGCCAGTTGTGCCTCGCGCACCGCTTCGTACACCTGACGCGCGTCCTTCGGCACGGACCCGACCCACACAGTGCGCGTCTGGTCTGAACAATAACCTGAGAGTATAACACCGAAGTCACAGACGACGAATGCCTCGGAGGGGATCCGCTGCGTCGTGGCCCGACCATGCGGCAACGCCGACCGCGCTCCCGAAGCAATGATGGTCTCGAACGACATGGCTTCGGCGCCTTCGCAGCGTGCAGTTAACTCCATCTCGGCGGCAACTTCGACTTCCCTCATTCCCGGACGCAGGACCTCCAGCGCCCGGTCAAAGATCTTGGCGCCCAACAGGACCGCCGCGCGGATCAGGCGGATTTCGTCTGCGTCTTTAATTAAGCGGAACTTCTCTACCGTCGAGGGCGCATCCTTCACCCGAATGCCCGCCGGCAGAATCCCTGCGAGTCGTTTTTTTTCGGCAACGGCGAAGTGGTCGGCCTCTATCCCGAGAGCCCAGCCGTGAGCGCGCTTACGACGCCGCGTCAGGAACTCGCCAAGCGCCGCAAGCGCCGACTTGCGCGCCACCACAACCTTGGCGCCCTTTACTTCCTCATGTGCTTGCGTGTCGTAGCGAAAGTCCGTAAAGAAAACGCTGCCGGATTCCTCGACCAACAACAGCCCCGAACTTCCCGTGAAACCGCAAAGATATCGGATGTTGGGAAGGTGGCTGATGAGGAGAGCATCAAAACGGGTCGTCGCAAGATGCTCACGGAGTCTTAGCTGGCGCGCCTGATGGTTCATTTCTGCGAGTGTACCAGCAGGGCGGAACTTGGCACTCAGGTCTCGAAGTTCTGGGTAGTGAGTAGTAGTTAGAAAATACAAAACCGCCGGCCTGGCAGTTTCTCCAGACCGGCGGTCGTTAGCTCGGTACTCGGTACTAAGTACTCAGTACTAGCTATGTCTGAATGATGCGCGGAGTGATGAAGAAAATCAGCTCTTGGTTCTGGGTGTTGACCTTGGTGTGCTTGAACAGGTTGCCAAGGATCGGCACGCTACCCAGCAATGGCACCTGCGAGATGTCGATCGAGTTCTGCGTCTGAATGACGCCGCCGATCACCACCGTGCCGCCGTCGGTCACCAGGACCTGCGTTGTCGCCTGCTGCGTGATCAGTTCCGGGTTGCCCTGCACTTCCTGGCCGAAGTTCGGGGTGGTGTTTTCCACGTCAACGTTGAGGAAGATCGTGTTCTCCGAAGTGATCTGAGGAGTTACCGTCAGCCGCAGGAAGGCGTCGACGTAGGTCACGGTCGGGGGACCGCCCAACTGCGCCTGCGTCACGATCGGGACGCGCACGCCCTGTTTCACCAGGGCCTGAATGTTGTTCTGCGTGACCACCCGCGGACGGGAGAGCACTTTCAGCAAGCCACGCGACTCAGCCATCGACAGGACGGCGTCGATGCGCACGGTATTGCTGGCGTTGAGGAACGTCAACCCGCTAGAGGGCTGGGTGACGCCCAGGTTCGAGAACAGCGGAATCGTGTTGCCCGTGCCGGAGCCATTGGCCGGAGTCGTAATGTAACCCGGCGTGAGGCCGCCCACGTTGGTGGCAGTCGTGCCGGCGGTCGAGTTGCCGCCGATGGCACTGTGCCCGTTGCCCCAGCCGAAGCCGAACTGCGTGCCGATGTCGCGCGCGAACGACCGCGTCGCGGCTACCACACGGGCTTCGATCTCGACTTCCTGCGTCTTGCGATCCAATTGCGTAAGCAGGCGGTCGATTACCGGAATCACCTTCGGAATGTCGTTGATGATGACGGCGTTGGTGCGGTCATCGGCCACAACGTCGCCGCGCTGCGAGAGGAACTTCTTCGCAGTCGTGATCACGTCTTTCGCCTTGGCGTAGCTGAGGAAGCGCGTGACCGAGACCTTCTCGACGGCCAAGGCTTCGGATTCAATCTGCGCCCGGCGGGCATCCGCCTCTTTCTTCAGTGTGTCGACGGTGGCGATGCGCAGGACATTGCCTTCCAGTTCGCGCGCCAGGTCGTTATTCTTCAGGACGATGTCGAGGGCCTGATCCCACGGCACGTCATCGAGCACGATGGTCAGGCTGCCGTGAACGTTAGGATCGAGCACAACGTTCAGTCCGCTGATCTCGTGGATCAACCGGAAGAAGTCCTTCAGGTCAACGTCTTTCAGGTTCACCGAAATCGGTTCGCCGGTGTAACGCGGTCCGGCCGCGGCTGCGCCGGGCTGGGCCATCTGGGCCTTCTGCTCGGCTGCCAGGTTCACTGCCGGACTGATTCCGGTAGAGCTCTGGGCTGCCGCCGTCGAACTTTGCGCCTGCGGAGCCGCATGCACGCTGACCGGGAGAAGCTCGGCAGCGGTCTTGTCGGAGAATCGCGCGGCTGCTTCCTGGGCGCGGACTGTCGGCTCGTCGGCCGTTTCCGGCTTCGCAGTGTTGTTCTTGGCCTGGTAGGAAGGCTCGACGAACACAAAGTTATTGGGCGAAGCATCGCTCTTTTCCGCGGGCTTCGTCGCCGGAGCCGCGGCCTTGGGCGCCGCCGTGTGCACTTCCATCACGCGAGGCGAGAACGGAGACCGAGGATGGGTCACGGGAGAGCTCGTCGCAACCGTCTCGGTGTTCGGAGAAGGCGACTGCGCAACCGCGCTGCCATGTAGCGTCAGCACCAGCTTGCCCGCGGGTCCCGGAGTCAGCTCGTACGTGCAGGCCTTTTCCAGGTCGACTACGACGCGTGTGGCATGACCGTCCGTGCCGATGCGCACGCCCTTGACGCCGGATGCGCCGACGGCGATCCGCGTTTTGCCGGTCGCCATCGCGGTTTCCGGCAGGTCTACTACAACACGCGCCGGAGAATCCAGGGTGCTGAGCTTCGGCGTGACTGCGCCGCTCGCTGTCATCTCGACGCGGACCTGCTCCGCGTCGCGGATTACGTTGACTCTATCGAGCTGGCTGGGCGTCTGGGCCGCGGCGGCCACCACTCCCATCAGCAGCAACGATACGAACATGATTCCAAGTTGCTTTCGCATTTCGCCTCTCCCCACCTGCGGGCCTGGCCCGCATTTCCTTCCTGCAACTTAATCTCGGACTTCGGACTAAACCGCCGGAGTAAAGATTCTTTTCACCACTTCATGTGTCGTCGTCTTGCCCAGCTTGTCCTGCACCGTCTCCTCGAATACGACCGAGTCGCCCGTGATCTTCACTACGTAGCCGTTGAACACGGGATCGTTCTCCCGCAGGAAATACGCCTTGCCGATGTTGTTGGTTACCACCGCGATGAAGCCGTTGTCGGACTTCACGACGCCGCGCAGGTTTATGTTGCCGATCTCCAGACACTTCTTGCCTGTCGAACAACCCGAGCCCGTCTGCTCTTTCACCGGGCTGAAGAACGGATCGCGCTTGCCGTTCATGGCCCACTTCTTCTCTTCTGGTTTGGGCTTCGCGGGTTCGGCCGGTTTGACTGGGGCTGGACCAGCCGGGGCCGCAATCTTCGCCACTTCCGTCTTCGGTTGCGCCGTTGCTTTCGGTGCTGCGGCCTTGGTTGCTGGAGCCGTTGCCGCAACCTTCGGCGCTGATGTCTTGGCAACCGCCGGTTTGGACTCCGGTGTTGCCTTCACGGCTGTCGCCTTTGGCGCGGGAGCAACCTTAACCACAACGGGTTTCGCGGGGGCCGGGGCAGCTTTGGCAACCGCCGGTTTCGCTTCTGGAGCGCTCTTGGCGACAGCGGGTGCGCTGCCCTGGGTATGCAGGATCAAGGTCACCTTGCCTGCCGGACCCGGAGCGACGTCGTAGGCAATCGCTTTTTCCAGATCGACCACAACGCTGGTCGTCGGAGGATTCTTTCCGTCCATGCCGATGCGCACGCCCTTCACGCCACCGCTGCCCACCGGAATCTTGTTCTGCGCCGTGGCCACCGCCGTCTCCGGCAGTTCCACGACTATGCGGGCCGGCGAACTGAGCTTGGTCACCCGCGGCGTCACCGCATGGCTCGCGCTGATTTCGATCTGGATATCGTTCCCGCCCGGAACCACGTTGACTTTCTGCAACTGGTTGCTGGCGCCAGAGGACTTCTCGGCCCTTGGCTCTGCGGGTTTCACGACAGGCTTGGCGACAGCGGTTGCGGGCTTCGCCGGAGCCGGCTTCTGCCCAGGAATCACCGCCGGCTTGACGGCCGGAGAGGGAGCGCCAGGCGCGGGCTTTGCCGCGGTTGCTGGTGCTTTGTCCGGAACGCCAGCGGCCTTCAGCGCCGCATTGGTGTCGTTGGCTTGCTTCTGCTGCAGCGACTTGGCCACGCTGCGCGCGTTATCAATGGCGTCCGGGTTCTGCGCCCAGGCTGCCGCCACCATCATTGCCGTTGCCAGAATGCCTGTTGTCAGCTTCATCGCCGTCTTCATAGGTATTCCCTATCTCGCCGCCGCCGTGGTTGCCGGTTTTGCTCCGGCAGCCGCCGCTGGTGGTTGCAGATCACGACTGAAGTACGTCGTGGCCGTAAATGTCGCTACGATGCTTTCGCTCGCGTCGTACTGGTAGGTGTGCTTGGCCTTGGCCGCGTTCGGATTCCTCACGGTCGACACCAGCAGCCCGCCCACGTTCACGATGCGTTCCAGCTTGCTCACCTGATCGAAGAACTTCAGTACCGAGTAGTAGCGCCCGTCCAATTCCATCTCAAACGGAACCTCGGTGTAGTACTGCTGCTGCCGGATATCCTTCGCGGTGTAGCGGCGAATCTCGACGCCAGCCTTGATCGCCTCAGCGTCCAGCATGGTGATGAGCTGATCCACCTGCTTCTCGTCGGGAACGATGCGCTGTTCGATCTCCAGTTGCTGTTTGAGCTCGGCCAGCTGCTGCTCGATCTGCTTCAGCTTCGGCCGATAGGACTCCAGTTCGTTGTTCTCCCGGATCTTGTCTTCCACGGCGTGCTGCGCGGCCGCGTTCTTATCGCTCTGGCTTTTGAACACGGTGAAATACAACGCCGCCGTCACCAGCGCTCCACCGAGAATCACGATGCCCCACTGCTTGATACCCGACAATTCGCCAAAATTTGCCATAGGTCCGCCTCTACGACTTTCCCTTCCCGCCCGGAATCTCGCCCGTGGCTTTGTCGCAGGTCAGAGTGAATTGAAACGCCTGCATGTCCTTGATCTGCTCGTCCTGGTACGTTTCCTTAATCTCGACTGCCTTGAAGAAGCCGGTCTTGTTCAAGTTGGCGATCAGGTTGGCGACGGCATCGGTCGACAGCGCCGTGCCTTCCAGGTTCACGCTGGGGCCGGTGTCGTCCATCTTGCTCAGCCACACCGCTTCGGTGTTGTTGACGGTCTCGCCCATCATTGCCAGCAACGTGACCGGGCCCGTCTGGCTCTGCCGCAGGCCGTCAATCACATCCACGCGCCGCTTGTAGGCGTTGGCCTGGCCCTGCCGCTCCAGGAACTTGGCCTTTACGTCCGCCAGTTCCCGGTTCTTCCTCTGGGCGTCTTCCATCTGCTTCGCGATGGTTTTCCCCCGATTGTCGAGCCGGTACCAGTACCCGAGGTTCACCAAGCCGACGATCACCACCACCACCAGGATCTTCAGCTTGGGCGACCCCATGTCGCCCATTTCCATCGTGGGCATCGACGGGCCACTGCCCCCGCGTTTGCCCTTGCCTTTGGCGGTTTCGAGAAGGTTGATTTTGATCATAGGGATTCAAAGCTCCTCAGGGCCAAGCCCACAGCCACGGCCATCTGCCCGGGATTCTGTTCCACCAGCTCCGCTGCCAGTCCTTCGGTCGGCGGCGTCACGCGCTGGAAGGGGTTCAACAGTTCGACCGGCATCGAGAACTCCTGCCGCAACGCTTCCACCAGCCCGGGCACTTTCGACGAACCGCCCGCCAGGTAGATCTTCTCGATGTGCTCTCCCGCGGCGCTGGCGCGGAAGAAGTCGAACGTCTTCTGGATTTCCAGCACGATAATTTCGGTGACCTGCTGCAGGATCGGCTGCTTGGCGTCTTCGCTGACGGTGCCCACCTTGCGGCCCAGTTTCAGCGCTTCCGCGTCTTCAAAGCTCAGGTCCAGCTCCTTCTGCAGGGAGTCGGTGTACTGATGCCCGCCCACGCTGACGTCGCGCGGGAACAGCGGCGTCGTGCCCTTGACGATGTTGATGTTCATGACGCTGGCGCCGAGGTTCAGCAGCGCCACCACCTGGCCGGGCGCGGGCTGGTAGTTGTACTCGTAGCAGTTCTGCAGGGCCAACGCGTCGATGTCGACGATAGCCGGGGTCCGGCCCGCCATCGAGAGCACGTTGGTGTAGTTCAGAATCTTGTCCTTCTTCACGGCCACCAGCAAAACGTCCATCTGCGGGCTGCCCACTTCGTCGGACAGAATCTGATAGTCGAGGCTCACGTCGGCCAGATCGAAAGGAATGTGCTGCGCCGCTTCCTTCTCGATGGTGTCGGCCAGTTCCTGGTCGCTCATCGAGGGCAGCGAGATCTTCTTCACGATCACCGAGTGTCCGCTGACCGCGGTGGCCACGGCCTTGGTCTTGATCTGGTTGTCGAGGAACAGCTTTGAAATCGCGCTCGACACCGTGCCCGAGTCGACGATCATGGAATCGACGACGATATCGGACGACAGCGGTTCCAGACCGATATGCGCCACTTCAATCTGCCCGCCCTTCTTCTTCAACTCGACCGCCTTGATGCTCGAAGAGCCGACGTCCAGGCCAACAATCGATTTCGATCCGAGTCCAAACATGTGTCCACCCTTTGTGGCGCGGGCGCGTTTCGCCCGCGGTTGTTTAACTAAACTTGTCCCGCGGCCTTGGTCGCCGCCTTGGGCTTCCGTTTCGCCGCCGGTTCCATTTCGCTCGACTGCTCTTCCATCCACTGATCCAGCCGCGATTTCTTGAACCGCCACCGATTTCCCAGCTTGAAAGCGGGAATCTTCTGCTCGCCGACGTACTTGTACAGAGTGTCCGGACTCACGCCCAGATATTGCGACGCCTGGCGAATGTTCATCACTTCTCGCGAGTCGGCCATAGTTCCTTTGTTCGCTCCCTCAGCCATTTCCCCGTCCGGGGTCCTGCTGCCCACAGGTTTGCTTCGGGAGACTCCCTCGCCCCATCTATCGGCTCAGAGGCCTTCGGTGTTCCGAGCATATATCAGCCCGGATAAGCCCCGGCTCGAAGCGAATTTCCGCGTTTTGGCCCGTTTTTTGAGGTTTTCTTCCGAGATGGCCAGAAACGGATTAGAGGGAATGTCTATATGTTGTAGTTTGTGGAGTGGCGAATACTACAGGTTGAAGCTAAGGCTACGGCGATCACTGGTCATCTCGGCACCGGTAACTGAAGTACTAGGCACGGTACGGAGGTACTATGCCGCTGGGCCAAACGCTTGTTTCTGCGGGCCTTTCCATGGAATCTGAACCCACCCTGCACCGCCGAACGTTCGCCTCAGCCAACCACTTCTGGAGCAAGAAATGGAGACCCGAGCGTTCGAATTCTAGAGCGCTTTGCCGGGCTCTACAGTAATCTCTAGTGCCGCGAGGGAGCCCTGACTCATGTTCGCCTCACGCATCCGCGCCGTACGCTACCAACATCGTTGCGCGCTTCTCTTCACCATTCTTGCCATTAACGTCTTTCTTTCGTCGACGCTGGATTGTTCTAGCCGTATGCTGCTTTCGGCCAGTCCGTCCGAAACACCCGAGGCACAGGAACTCTCGGCCTTGGAGCCCAAAGTCGTTTACCTGTGCGAGGAGGCTCGTTTTCAAGCCTCGCCGCAAATGCGGGCCTATTGGGTCGCGCTGAGCAATCCTTCTTTCAACACCGCGAACCTGATCGCTCTCCTGAAGAACCCGGATCCGAAGATCCGATCGCTTGCCATATTCGCGCTCGCCCGCAAAGACGATCCGCATCTGCTCGCCGAAATCGCGCCACTGCAGTCGGACCAGGCAGCCTCTTATCGCTGTCCACTGCCAGTTCAACAGGCGCTTCCCCCTGACAAGCCCGAGTCTTGGCCGTCAGAAGCGCAGACAGTCGGCAACCTCGCCTATGAGGTGGTACATCACTACCTTGAAGTCAGTGGCCAAAGCAACTTCAGCGATTACTGGGCGCATTATCGAGACCGCAAATACTCTGTCGCCTGGTTCACCCTGGAACTCATGCGCGCCTGGGATCCCTTCGATCCGACTCGACCGGATCTCGATTCCCTTCGCAACCAGGTAGCTCTCTCACCTGCTCCTGACCGCCAGTGGACGGTTCTGTGCCTTGGGACGATCTCCAACTTCAATCCGCGCGTGGCTTTTCCTTACGACGAGCAGGAGGTACTGCGTGCCGCCTCTGAACTGGGCCATGACCCATTGATCCGCCTGTTAAAAGGCGAAATTCAATCCTCCGATCCGGCGTTGGCCTTCCCGGCAAGCTCGAGCCTTTACGATCCATACTGGGAGCGTCTACAACGGATGCAGATTTTCGTGCTTCTGCACGCGAAGGATCTGTTGCGGACGTCGGATGCCGACCTTCTTCTTGATCTCGCGCGGCCCGAGAAAAACCCACAGAACTCGAGGAAAGCAAACTATCAGGAGTGGTGGGCGATTGCAGCTGCCAGCCTCAGACCGCAGGACTCCACCGCGATTCTGGATGAAGCGGAGAAACGCTGGCCCAAGTCGGCGAACGTCCCCCTCGCCCGCTGGCGAATCCAAGGACGAGCCTCGCTGCCTAGCGTCCTTGGTTGGTTCTACCAGTCAGCCCAGTGGGGACAAGGCAGGTACGGACCGCAGGAGAGCCTGGTCTTCGCGATCGAGCACGCCCGGCCGAACAGCTTCTACGAGCCGCTGGTTCGGTCAATCCTCTCGAGCAGCCAGCTGTCAAATATCAACGGCCCAGCGATGTCCGGCTTCGAACACCTTTCCAATCAATGGCACGCGGACTTCGATTCTGCGCTTGTGGATTGGATCTACGCTCAAGTCCCTGACGCTCATCCGGAATATATGGGGGGCACTCCGCGTGGGATAGTCGTACGAATCTCAGGCGTTGCCCGTAAACTGGTGCGAGATCCCAGGTTCGCGAACGCAGATGCTCAGTTGCTCTACGACATCGAGCAAGCCTGGGTGGGACACTGGAAACTGAGTCGATCTGAATCCGCTCGGATTGACCGTTTGATCTCGAGAATCGACTTGAAGAACCCACAGAAGACGAGCGCATCCGATCAAAAAAAAATCCGCAAGCTACTCCTAAAAGGAGCCCGCGATCGGTGATCCTTACTGCACGTCGGCGACCTTGCCGTTCTGAAACGTCACCTTCAGATCCTTGTACACGTAGATCTGCTTTGCGCCCAGATTCACGATCTTCTCCGGCTTCCCCATCGCTGCCTGCACCTGGTCGGTCGTCATTCCTAACTGGATCGTCTGCGGTTCGGGCTGTTGCTCAGCCGGTTGCTGCGGCGGTTGCGCCTGGGAGCCTTGTCCGTTGCCCTGCTGCGCCTGGCCTCCCTGCTGGCTGTCGTCAGAAATCATGAACACTTTTCCGATGACATCCTCGACATCCCCGACGCCCGCCTTCTCCAGATATCCTTTCGCAAACTGAAACACGACTTCCGACTTCATCGGGTTCGGCGGATTCACCCCATTGCACGCGTCGCAGGACACAACGGTGAACGAGACTTTCTCCTTGCCCAAGTTGACGTCGACTTTTGTGGGGTAGACCTTGTCGCCTACCTGGAAGTAGCGGGAGATCTCCTTCACCATGGCCGCGCAGAATCCTGCCGAGGCATGAAACGTGTCGTCCTGATATTTCGACGGGCACATGCCCATGTTCTTCCACGGCACGCCGAGCAGGCCGCCTTTCTGGACGCTCAGCAGGGTACCGGCGTCGATGACGGCAAATCCTCCGGAATCGGCTCCGACCTTCGCTACCTTGTACTGAGATGCAAGCTGTTCCTGCAAACTAACCTGTCCCCACGCGGACGCCACGGAGAAGCACAGCGCAAGAACACCGGTAAGACCTCGAACTGTCTGAAGCATGGGCCTCCTGAATTTTTCAAGCCACAGCTGCACGCAGTGTGGTGGCTATTGTTTGGTTGACCGCGTTTTCGATTCGTGCGGGGCCCAATCGGGGGAGACTGGCAGGATCGCACCTACAAACCAGCAACAAGCGGCCTGTCGCGTCCTGTGGGCAAACACGTTATCAAAACACCCTGAGGCGCGCAATCGCTATTCGGGATTCGTGCGCACCGTCGAATTCGGAATATGCTCGTGTACCACGCGCGGTAACTCTGGCGCTTTCTCCTGTCCCATGGGCTGCGATACTCTAGTCCGTTACAATCGGGAGGATCGCCTTGCGTTACCTGGACCGCCTACAGCCCCTAGGTCTTCTGATCATGCGTGTCACGCTCGGTGTCATCATGACGGCTCACGGATATCAGAATACGTTTCGCCACCTCCACGATCACGTGCACTTTGTGGCAGGTCTTGGGTTGCCGGCCTGGTTGGGCTATGTGTCTTCCATCAGTGAGCTCCTGGGCGGACTGCTGGTTCTGGTGGGATTCTTCGTTCGTCCTGCCGCCTTTACTCTTTGCATCGATCTGGCCGTGGCCATCTGGAAGGTTCACTGGCACAATGGTTTAATGGGCAATCAGGGGTACGAATTCCCACTAGCCGCAGCCAGTCTGGCCTTTGCGCTCATCTTTTTTGGGGCCGGGTCGATCTCACTGGACCACATCGTCCGCGGGGGCAGCGGATCCGGTCCGTCGCGCTGACAGCCGTCGATGCTTGGCTGATGGGCCTTGCACTGAAACTTTCCCGTTGACAACGGGTTTACTAGTTTTCCGAATCGAATGGCACGAGGTCCGTGCCTTTACGCCTTGCAGCCCTTCGATTTGAATGTTGTTCACGCTTCGAATTATGATGAAAGCTCGCCTAGACGCTTGCATCCAAAAGCTTTGGCGGCCGCATCTTATCCGCCAGGATTTGATTAGGAGGTTTCTCTTGAGAAAGTCCGCGATTCTGTTTACCGCAATTGCGCTCCTTGCCCTCTGCAGTCTGGCCTCGGCCCAGCAGGGCGACGCCTACATCGGGGGCGGCACGCTGCTGTCGTCCTCGCCGTCGTCGAGCGCGATCATTCTGGGAAACTGCACCGCGAATTCGTCCGGCAACCTCATCTGTCCGGAGAAGGGTGGCACTTACCTGAATCTCGGCGCCGACGTGATTTTCAAGAGCCGGCTCGGTGCTGCCTTCGATGTGAACTGGAAAGCGGGCCAGGGAAACTTCGCCGGACTCGGCTTGCCCTATCGACCACTGCTGTTCACTTTCAACGGCGTGTTTCAGCCCCGCCTGGGCAAGAAGGCTGGGATCGATCTGTTCGGCGGCGTCGGATGGCAGACGACCCGACTCTACCAGTATCAAAACAACTTCAACTGCAACGTCTATGGAGCCTGCTATAGCAGCGCCAATCACTTCCTGGTCGATGTCGGCGGCGGCATCCGCTACTACTTTTGGGGGCACATGTTCATTCGGCCCGAAGCCCGTCTCTTCCACGTGCTGAACAACTCGGATACGTCAGGCAACGGCATCGGCTTCACCTCGGGCAACATCATCCGCGTTGGAGCTTCGATCGGATACACCATTGGTCCAGAGTAAACAGCCGGGGCCAATGCAAACAGCTCTGAGTTCCCAGTTCCCAGTTCTCAGTAAAATGGCAAACCTCGGGCCCGCTAGAGTAGCCAGTCGAGGACTGGGGATAGGTGTGTTTCCACTGAGAACTTTCCTTCTGGCGTGTGTGCTGGCAGCGCTGGGAATCTCCGCCCAGGCCCAACAGATCGACTTTGCGGTGGGCGGCAGCACGGTCTGGTCTCCCAAGCCACACAGCGACTCGCAGGCGTATCTTCCTCCGGGCGAAGGAGGAACCATGGCCAACGCAAGCCTGCAGTATCTCGGAGAGCGCCGCCTCGGACTCAACATCGAAGGAGCCTTCCATCCTAAGGAAGGCCTGTACAACGGATATCAGTACTTCCGCCCGATCCTCTACGATGTCAACGGTGTGTACGCGCGCCCCTTCGCACCGAAGGTCCGCGGCGACTTTATGGCCGGAGTCGGCGGCGAGACTCTGATCTTCTACAAGACGACCTTTTGCGGCTACGCCGGCGGTTGCCGGACGTATGTCAACGACAACCATTTCCTGCTGCACGGCGGCGTAGGCGTCCGGTATTACTTCTGGCGCAAGTTCTTCGTTCGCCCGGAAGTCCACTACTACTACATCCTCAACAACTTCGAATTCCATTCCGACCACGTATTCCGACTTGGTGTCTCGATCGGCCACACCTTCCGTTCGGAGTAGTCAGGTTTCGTAAACAGAAAAGGCAGCGTCGCAAAACGCTGCCTCTGTCACTTCGAGATTCAGAATCTCTGCCTACTTCATGCCCATGCAGATTTCCGCCTCGCGGATGGCCTGATTCAGATGTTCAATGGACTTCGCGCGATGTCCTTCGAAATCGTGTTCGGCAATCTCCAGCTGATGCTTGGCCGCGCGCATATGTTCGAGGGCTTCATCGATATGCGGATGCCGTTCGGGAGTGGCGGCTGGCGCGAGCGGAACAGCCGGTATACCTGCGACCGGCGGTGCCGGCGGCTTCGGCCCGGCAGCGGCCGCCGGGAAGGCTAGCGTGAATACAAGAGTTGCCACGATCAGTAGTGCTGCGAATCCGATTCTAGTCATATGTTCCTCCCGCGTCCGAATGACGGCCGGACGCAGCCGTGTGATTTTCCAGGAAGCCACGGAAAATGCCCGCCCCAAGTAGAATCCCCGACCGCGACTCGGCACAGTATAGTCTCGTGCGCAAGATCCGCACCTGTGCAAAAGGTTACTCTCCGGATGCACCGGCATGGGAGCGCCGGCTCCGCCACCACCAGAACACCGCGATCAATAGCACCACGATGGCGACGATCACATCGAACCGCTTCATCCCGCGCTCCAACCTCTCGAAGTGGCGTCCGAAGAAGTACCCGACGCTCGAGATCACCGCGACCCACACGGCAGCGCCCGAGAAATTGAAGAGCAGAAATTTTCGCCACGGCATGCGCAGCACGCCCGCCATCGGCCCCGCGATAATCCGCATGCCGAACACGAACCGCGCAAAGAAAACCGTCACGGCTCCGTATCTCGCGAAGAGTTGCTCTCCCCGATCGATCGTCCTCGTCTGGATGCGGAAGATCGCCTGATACCGCGTCAGCAGCGGCCGCCCTCCGTGATACCCCAGCGCAAATCCCAGATTGTCGCCCAGGGTCGCTGCGACTGTTCCGACCACCATGATCCATCCCAGGTGCAGATCGTGCTCGGAGTAAGCCATGAAGCTGGCAAGCAGAAGGATGGTCTCGCCCGGGACGGGTATGCCGGTATTCTCGAGCAACAGCGCGCCCCCCACGGCCCAGTAGCCGTAGGTCACAACTGCGCTGCGCAAGAAATCGAGAATGGATCCAGTCATGGTGAAGGGTGCCCCGTTGTCTCGCGCACTTTGCGAGGCAGTGTGGGAACTTTGATCCCCGTACGCATTGCAAGTCTGCGCGATCCAAACAACTACCGCTGTAGGAACTCCACCAGCGCCCGATTAAACTCCTCCGGGCACTCCTCATACGGCAAGTGTCCTACGCCCGGCAACGCCACTTTTTCAGCGTTTGGAAAAAACTTCGCGAGGGGCTCCATGGAAGAAAAGTAGACCGCCGGATCCCTCGTGCCCCACATCAACAAAGTCGGGATCGATCCCAGTGTCGGCAAGAGCAGCTCCAACTCGCGCAGATCCTCAGTCCATGTCCGAACGATGCTCAGCCCATGCTCAAACAATCCTGGCCGGACGAGCGGTGCCGTGTAGCCGGGAAGGCTGTCGGCGGGAATCTTGCGGTGATCCGCGAACATCCGCCCGTGCCAGTAGGGATACATCGAAGGAAAACGATTCAGCACGGTGCGCACGATAACCGACCCAGCCGCACTTCCGCAAAATGGCGCCAGGCGCTTCCCGTGAGCCGAAAAGGGATTCACTGGCGCCACCAGAATCAGCTTTCGAATCTGCGCTTGGGAAGTTCTCAAACACTCTGCCGCCGCGCACATCGCCACTGCTCCCCCGCGCGACGTGCCCAGCAAATCGAACGATTTGATTCCCAGATTCTCGATGAACCGCAAGACCCGCAGCGCGGTGGCTCGCATGGAATGATCGATCTTCGGCCGATCAGAGAATCCTGCCCCCAGCATGTCCGGCGCATAGCAGGTGCGAATGGGAGCCAGCGCGGGAAAGGTAAAGCGCCACGAAAACGAATAGCCCATCAGCCCGTGCAACAGGATAAGCGGCGGCCCCGAGCCAGTGCGCAGATATCGCATCCACGCCCCGTCAAAATCCATCCAGCACTCTTCGACGCCCTCGCCCAGAGGCGGCGCGCCCGCGGTCGGAATTTCTTGCACTGGCTGCAAAGTCACATCCCGCGTGGCAAATTCTTCCGGCTCCAAGGACAACTCTTACCCCCGTTCGCGCCGTCTATTTAAGTGAAACAACGCCTCTGTCGCTTCACTTTGGGGAGCTTCGGCTCCCCGTTTTTGTGGTGTCTCGGTGAAGTCATCCTGAGGCCGGCGCTTTTGCCTACCGAAGGATCTGGGCACGCCGCGCGAAGCGTCCCGTTTTCTGCGACGCAGCAATCGCGTTTGGCGCGCATCCTTGTTGGACTATGCTGCCCGCTTCTTCCCCAGCAGCTTCTTCAATACCCGAATTCCCTTGTCCACGTGCTTCTCCTCCAGCAAGAACGGAGGTAGAAACCGCACCACGGTATCCTGTGTGGCGTTAAACAGTACACCCTCAGCCAACCCCTCATCCACAAACGGACGCGCTGGAATCGACAACTGAATCGCCTGAATAAGCCCTCGGCCTCGCACTCCCGTGGCGACGGACGCCCGCTTCTCTACGACTTCCTTCAACTGCTGTTGCAGGTAGCCGCCGACTTTGTTCACGTTCTCAAGCAGCTTTTCATCCTCCAAAATCGAGAAGTATTCCAGCGCAATCCGGCATGCCAGCGGCCCGCCGCCAAACGTCGTCCCATGCTGCCCGAACGAAATCGCGGTCGCAAACTCCTCTTTCGCGATGAATGCTCCCAGCGGCAACCCCGCCGCAATCGGCTTCGCAATCGCCACGATGTCCGGCGTGACGCCGAAGCTTTGGAATGCGAACATGGTCCCGGTGCGACCGAGGCCGCACTGGATCTCGTCAAAGATCAGCGCCGCCTTGTGCCGGTCCGCCAGGGCGCGGCACTCTTTCAGGAATTCGACCGAGCATTCGTAGATTCCGCCCTCGCCGAAGATCGGCTCCAGCACGATCGCGCACGTATTGTCATTCACCGCCGCACGCAGTCCTTCGAGATCGTTCTGCTTCACGAAGGTCACGTCTTCGAGTAGCGGCTCAAATCCCTTGCGATGTTTGTCCTGGCCGGTCAGTGAAAGAGCCCCGAATGTTCGCCCGTGATACGAGCCTTCCAGCGCCACCAGGCGGCACTTCGCTTCTCCGCCCGCGCGATGTCCCGCCAGCCGCGCCAGCTTGATCGATCCCTCGATCGCCTCGGTTCCGCTGTTCGAGAAGAACGCGCGGCCCAAGCCCGACAGCTTGCACAGCTTCTCGGCAAGCGGCCCCTGATATTCGTGGTAGTACAGATTCGACACATGCAGCAGCCGCGCCGCCTGCTCGCGAATCGCCTTCACGATCCGTGGATGCGCGTGCCCCAGTGCATTCACGCCCAGGCCTGAAACAAAATCGAGATACTTTTTACCCTCAATGTCGTACAGAAACACACCTTTGCCGCGGCTCAGCACCACGGGATAGCGGTTATAAGTCTGCAGAAGGAACTGCTTCTCAAGCGCGGCGATTTGATCAAAGTTGTTCATAGGAAGTCTTGATTTTACCGGAAGGCGTCGACGATCGGGATAGTGTCAGTCGCAACGGACTTCCCGATTCGACACGACGCGCAGGCTTTCGGCTCGCAAGATCATCGCATTCCCCTTGACGGCCGCTTCGTGCTGGTCTACTCTCTCGCCCATCAATCGGGGGTGCTCATGCGTTATTCGCAAGCACGCCGTCCCTGTCGGGCCCCGTTGCAAGCTCAAGCTGTTGGACATCCCTGCGCGCCGGCAAACTTCGGGCGCTGGCTCCTTGGCCTCACCCTGCTCGTCGCCCTTCCGATTCACGCCCAGGACACCGGTTCCGCTGCGAGCGAGTTCTACGGCAAAGGCGTCGCCATTACCGTGATCGTCCACGACGGTTCCGGGCAGCCGATATCCTCCTCCGCGATGGTCAGCTTGCTCCGCAACGGCACGACTCCTGCGGGACAAGCCTCGACCAACGGTGGACGCGCTGAACTCGTTGTTGCGGGCGATCTCGGAGACTTTACTCTGGTCGTCGCCGCAGCGGGATACACGAGCACGCAGAAAGATCTTGTGATCAACAACTCTGGGAAAGAGCAGGTCGACATCTATCTGCGCGCCTTATCGACGAATTCTGCCGTCGCTCCTGGCCGGCCCGTGCTCGCGCCGAAAGCGAAGAAGGCCGTCGATGAGGGCCTACAAGCGCTGTCCGCGGACAACCTGGCCGAAGCGAAGAAGCAAGCTGAGAGGGCGATGCGGCTCGCTCCGGGGCATCCGGATGTCCTGTATCTCCAAGGAGTCGTTCTGCTGAAACAGCGGGATTGGACCGGGGCGCAAGGGGTGCTCGAGAAAGCCACGCAGGTGGATCCTGCGCACGCGAACGCTTTCGCGGCGCTCGGCATGGCTTTGTGCGATGAAGGAAAATTCGAAACCGCGGTCGCGCCCCTGGAAAAGGCCCTGCAACTGAACCCCGCCTCCTCCTGGGACACACGCTGGACGCTGGCCCGCGCCTACTACCAGCAAGCCCGCTACGATCAGGCACTCGCAATGTCCCAGACCGCGCTCTCGGTGTCGCGCGGGAAAGCCCCGGAGATCGAACTGCTGGTGGCGCAGTCTCTCACGGCGGTCGGCCGCTATGAAGACGCGGCTCAGACGCTTCGTGGATTCCTTCGCGATCACTCCGATCGACGCGAAGCCGCGACCGCCCGCCGCTGGCTTGAGAACCTCGGCGCCAACGGCAAGATCCATCCCAGGTGATTTCGCTCGCAACACTGGCCGTGATCGCCACTGTGCCGTCGCCAATCTCGATCGACGCTTCGCTTTTTGCCGACGATTCGTCCTACAATCCAAGACCGCACCAGCGCCACCAAGTCCTCGACCACGATTCGAGCAGGAGGAATTTCCATGAAGAACGCGCGTGTATTGACCGCCCTGACATTGATGAATCTTGCCATGCTGATTTTCGTCGTCATCCACCAGAACGTGCCGGTGAAGGCGAGCAGCCCGGAACCCGTTCTTCGCGCCCGAGCGCTGGAGATCGTCGACGCCCAGGGAAAACTCCGTGCCTCCCTCCAGGTCATTCCTGAAGGCCCGTCGCGCCGGCCAGATGGCACGCCGGTGGAACCAAACGGAAAAGTCTACCCCGAAGCCGTCGTATTCCGTCTCATCCGCCCCGATGGCCGTCCTTCGGTCAAAATCGCGACGACCGAGCAGGGCTCTGGCATCGATCTCAGTGGCGGCGTCGATCCAACGTACCTGGTTCTCAGCGCCGATGGGGGAGAAACGTCGGTCACGCTCACCAACAAAGACGGCCACCGGCAGCAGATCAAACCTTAGCGCGAGACGGGGCCGTGGACGGGCCGTCTTTGCTTTCATGGCATGGTGCGAACTAGCGCTGTGACGTGAGGCGTCAGTCGGCAGCCTTGAACTTCGCCACAATCGCCGTGATGTCGTCGTGCTGCTCCTGAGGACTGAATTGCCGAACGCCATCCACGATTGCGGATAACAAACCCTGGCACGACATTTCCCGATGCTGCCGCAACGATTCGATCAAGTACCGCTCGCCAAATTCCTCTCCGCGCTCGTTGCTGGCTTCGGTGATGCCGTCGGTATAAAGCGCGAGCACGTCGCCGGGAGAGAGTTCGCGCTCGCGCATGGAGCAATCCCATTCTTTGAATAGCCCCAGCAGTGTGCTGGTGGACTCCAGACGCTCCACATTGCCATCACCCCGGACCAACAGTCCCGAAAGATGTCCGCAATTGGCGTAGCGCAGCCGCCGCGTCATACTCGGCAAACAGAAGCGATGCGTAGGCGCTTTCGACCGTGTTGTCGTAGAACAACCGGTTCACGGATCTGAGCAATACTTCGGGCTGATCGAAAGCCATTGCCGACTGGCTCCGCAGGCTGGCCTGCAGATTCGCCATGAGTAAAGCGGCGGCAATTCCCTTCCCGGAAACATCGCCGATGATCAGTCCCAGCCGCTGCGGCCCCAGATTCAGGAAATCGAAATAATCCCCGCCTACTTGCCGCGCCTGCAGGCAGACGCCGGCATACTCGACGGTTCTCAACTCCGGCTGAATCTGCGGGAACAGACGCGCCTGCACTTGCCGCGCGATCTCCAGTTCCTGCGCGGCCCGTCGCTCCGCCTCGACCTTCTCGGCATGTTCTTTGCGCCGCAATTCCAGGCTGCGCCGCACCTCATCGAACCCTTCCAGTCCGAACACGTTTCCGTCCGGATCTTCAAACTGTGCGAATGTCCCACCCCACGCTGCTTTCTCCGGCAAGGCGACAAAGTGCACTCCACGATCACTCCATTCCTTGTACTTGGCGTGAACATCCTCGGTCATGAACAGCAACCACCGATTGCCGCCGATCAGCTTGTATTCCGGCTGATCGGGTTTAGGAGCCAGCAGGGTGAGATTTGCGCTGCCGTCGGGAGGCGCCACTTCCACCCAACGACGGCCACCCTCCGGACAACGATCCGCGATGAGTTCGAAACCTAAGCGGTCGACGTAGAATCGCAGGCTCGCATCCAGATCGCGCACAAAAACGATGATGTCCTGAATGCAAAGATATGGATCTCCCCTGCCCGGACGAAGCACGCTCCGGCTGGTCCACGCAAGTGAGGCATCACTGGCCATCGGCGAGATTATAACGGGCGGTTAACAGAGCCGACGGGGGCCGAAGAAATATATTCTCTTTTTCTTCGCCCTGTGATACAGTTCGCGGCATGAAACCCGAACTGAAGCCGTACGATTATGCAAGTCAGATCCTCGCCAGTCAGGACTACTTCAACCGTTCCACCAGTGTGCTCGAAGAAGCCGATTCCGGATATCGCCCCAGCGAAGCCATGATGACCGTAGCCGGACACGTCGCCCATGTCGCGCAAACGCTCGACTGGTTCATCGACGGCGCAAAGCGTCCGGAAGGATTCGATCTCGATTTCGAGAGGCACGCCAAGGCTGTGTCGGCGATCACGTCGCTCGCGGCGGCGCGGCAGTGGCTCGATAAGGCATACGCCAATGCGGTTCGCTACTTGCGCGAGGCGGGCGCCGAAGGCCTTGCTCGTCCTCTGCCCCCGGGCCCCGTGATGGGAGGACAGCCGGTCAGCGAAATCGTCTGGGCGATGGTCGAACATACCGCTCACCATCGCGGCGCCCTGACCGTCTGCTCGCGCCAGCTGGGCAAGGTGCCACCCATGCCGTACGGCGGGTAGGAGAATCCTGCCCCACCCGCGCGCGGATGCGTCCGCGGGTTGCTGCCGTCCTCTCCGGAATCCGGGCGACTCGCCCCGTCCTGTTATCGCCGAGTCAAGGCAATCGCATGGTTCGCAAATCTACGGAAAGCGATTGAGGTTGGATCGAAACACGCGCCCTTCGCTCACGGCAGGCGAAAGAAACATGCCGAAGGATAAACCGGTGTAAAATACCTGCCTGCCTGTGCGCCAAGAAACGACCGATCGCGTTTGAGGTAGGAGGACATGGCATCCGAACCCACCCCCGTCCCGGATCAAGATCCAGATAGAAGGCCGCTGTCTGCCCTGCGGCTTCTAATCGCAATCCTCTCGGGACTAATCGCGATCGGGTATCCGCTCGGAATTGTGTTAGGTCGCCTTCCTGAAGGCAAGAGAATCGATGGGACAGCTCTGGCTGTCATGGCCCTGGCACTTTTCTCGATCCTCCTCGCGGTGAGGCCTGATCTGGTAGACCGATTCAAAGGATTCGAGATGTCTGGGTTCAAAGTCGAAATGCTCGAACGAGTGCGGGAGCGACAGGCAGAACAGGCCATACAACTGCGTGATCTGTCGGACATGCTTCCATTGCTTCTCCCTGTCTCAGAAAGAAAGCACCTGCGAAACCTCGCTCTCAATACCGCAGACAATTACAGGGGCAACCACGCGCTGCGTTCGGAGCTGCGTCGATTGCGCTCTTTCGAGCTGCTCAAAACGCGACCTGACAAGCGCATTGGGCTTATGAAGGACGGTATGACCTTTGACCTAAGGGATTACGTCGAGCTGACAGACTTGGGTAAACGTTGGTCCAAGAGGATCATCGATACTGACCGTGTCGAGCCGGAACCTGAGGCTGGCTCGCCGTCCACGGTCAAGTAACGCGACAAATCGGAATCCTTGCGTGTTCGCCCGGAACAAGGCTACGGCCGCGTGGGTTCGCCAAGCGCAATGGATCAACGGGAAGTCTCTCCGCCCAGCTTTGTCTCCTCCTGAAGAACACGATCTGCTTCGGTCGCTTGAATCGGGCTCTTCCGCTGCCCCTCTCACCTCTGATTACAAAACATGAGTGACCGTAATCACTGTGAGCGATGTCACTCATGAATTATGTTTCACCACCATGAATAAATATGCGCCGACTCCTCACCTCGTACGACACCGCGGTCCCGCATTCACCCGCGCGAGCGCGCTCGTCCGTACGTCAGGTTCTCTGGCCATACTGGGCTTCGCGCTGCTTGCGGCCCTGCTGTCGGTCCTGGTGTTGCCGGCATCCGCGCAAAGCACGGGAGGACGCATCATCGGCCGCGTCTCCGATGCGACCGGCGCTCTTATCCCCGACTGCGACATTCGCCTGATCAACGAATCCACGGGTACCTCCCACAAGGCCCGCACCGACGCCAACGGCGACTATGTCCTGCTGGAAGTCGAGCCGGCACGGTACTGGATCGAATTCGACCACTCGGGCTTCAAGCGCGGCATCAAGCGCGGATTGGTGGTCGAGATCAACCAGGTCGTGACCCTGAACATGACTCTGGAGGTTGGGGCAACCGAAGAGGTCGTCGACGTCCGGGTTGACGCCGTACAGGTTGAGCTGACCAGCACGCAGTTGGGCGCGGTGGTGAACCAGACCGCGGTCTCGCAACTTCCCCTCAATGCCCGCGATACCTACCAGCTTCTGCAACTCCAGCCCGGCGTCCAGTCCCAGACCGGATCGGATCTCTTCTATGGCAGCGACCGCGCTGGTGTCGTGTCGGTCAACGGTGGCCGCGGCCGCTCCAACAATTTTAGCGTTAACGGCGGTGACGCCAACGATCAGTTCGTGAATCTGCCTGCCGTGCAGCCGACTCCTGATTCGATCGAGGAATTTCGTGTCCTCACCAACACGTTCGATGCCGAGTACGGCCGCAATTCGGGAGCGATCGTCAACGTCGTGACCAAGTCCGGCGGCAACGAATTTCACGGAAATGCCTACGAGTTCTTCCGCAACAAGGTGCTGAACGCCCGCGGTTATTTCGACTCGGAGAAACCAGCCTTCCAGCAGAACCAGTTCGGAGGCACGTTCGGCGGCCCCATCCGCAAGGAAAAGACGTTCTTCTTCACTTCTTTCGAGGGACGCCGCATTCGTCAGGGCATCCCATCGGACTCAATCGCGGTCCCCTCGGCGCAGGAGCGTCCCTCTGCCAGCCAGGCGTTCGCCGACTTCAGTGACCTCGGACAGTTCCAGGGGGCGATCACAACCGACTACATGGCGCAGGTTCTGAATCAGCGCCCCGGTTGCACGGACGCCATTGGCGGGGCCATTCCGATGCCCAGTTCGCAGCCCGGTGGGCAGGTGCCCTATGCCTCTATTTTCCCCGGCAACGTCCTTCCCACCGCGTGCATGGACGCCACCGCCGTCGATCTGCTCAACCAGTTCGTTCCTGCACCGAATCACCCAGATGGGACCTTTCAGACTCCGGCCGGCGTCCACCGCGACCGCACCGATCAGTTCACCGTCAAGCTCGACCACCACTTCAACGACAAGCAGAATCTGTCGTTTTATTACTACTTCACCGACAGCAATCTGTTCGATCCCTTCGCGCGCTTTCAGTCCGGCGGGGCCACCCTGCTCGACTTTGGCACAGGATCGCTCGAGCGTTTTCAGCAGTGGAATCTCTCCCACACCTGGACCATCAACCAGAACCTGCTGAACGAGTTTCACTTCACCTATTTCCGCGAAGCTCAGGGCACATTCCTGCATCCCCAGCACACCGCCCTTGTGCAGAATTCCTGCGCCACGGTTCCCTCCAGCGCGTGCTTCAACGACGGCACGGCGACGAATGCGACCGGAATCCATCCCGGGCTCGGTGCCGGCCACGAGGGAGTCCCCTTCATCACCGTCTCGGGTGGATTCTCCATCGGCAATAATTTCGAAGGTGAGATTCCGCAAGTCGGCAACACCTACCAGTGGTCCGACAGTCTCATCCGCACGAAGGGCAATCACACCCTGAAATTCGGCATCGACCTTCACCGCCAGGCGCTCGACCAGACGCTCTACTACAACGTCAACGGCACTTTCAGCTACTTCGGCGGCGGACCGAACGACGTCGGCACCGACAATCTCTATCCCAATTATCTTCTCGGCTTGCCGGACAGCTACACCGAGGGATCGGCGCAGTCCGAACTCGTGCGCAGCACCATCTTCGCTCTCTTCGCTCAGGACAGCTGGAAACTGCACCCGCGCGTGACCCTGAACTACGGGCTTCGCTGGGAATTGTTCACACCGCTGACTGACGCCAGCGGACACGTGCAGACCTTCCGCCCGGGACAAGTCAGCACGGTGTATCCCTGCCAACTCTCGGATCAGAGCGTCACCTTCTTCCAGCAGTATGGCGTGACCGATCCCACTTGCGAGAACACCGGAGTGGTCCCGACCGGCCTCGTCGTGCCGGGCGACCGTGGCGTTCCCGCGGGCTTGACTTCGACTTACTACAAAACATTCGCGCCTCGCTTCGGCATCGCCTACAGCCCGTTGCGCTCCGGCAAGGCCAGCATTCGAGCCGGCTGGGGAATGTTCTACAACCCGATGGAGCAGTTGGTGCTTGCCGAGTTCAGCGGCGAGCCGCCGTTTGGCGGCAGCAACATCATCAACTATTCCCTCTTCAATACGCCGTTTCAGGATCAGCTTGGCGATCCTGCGAAGCCTAACCCTTTTCAGGGAATCATCAGCCCTGCCCGCAATCACGCTGTCGACTGGTCGCAGTATCGCCCGATTCTTCTTTATGGGCAGTTTCAGCCGCATCTGCGCACCCAGTACTCCGAGCAGTACAACCTGAACGCGCAGTATCAACTCAGCAAGGACTTACTTCTGCAGGTCGGCTATGTCGGATCGCAAGGCCACCGTTTGCTGGCATCGCGCGACTTCAACTACGGCAACGCGCAAAGCTGCATCGATCTCAATTCCATTCTCGGCGACGGTACCTGCGCGCAGTTCGGCGCCGACAGCGCGTACTTCATTCCGACTGAAATCGACGGTGCGCCGACGGTTGCGCCGGCTGGCGGATTGCATCTTCCCTACAACGCAAACGGCTCCACGCTGATCGCGGCCGGTACTCCGATCGCCTCGGTCGCGCCGAACGGCATCAGCCTCGTCGGCCTGCGCCAGTACTCATCCCCCCAATGCCAGCCGCTCACGGGTCAAGGCTGCCCGCCCGATTCCACGCCAGTCTTCTCCAGCATTTTCGCCGAAGACACGATCTCCAGCTCCAACTACAACTCGCTGCAGACACTTCTCCAGGAACAGTTCTCGCAGCACACGCAACTGCAGGTGGCTTACACCTGGAGCAAGTCGTTCGACTACGCCTCCAGCTTCGAAGGGGAACTCGATCCTCTCAACTATCGCCGCAGCTACTCGCTCTCGCAATTCGACGCGCGCCATCGCGTGGTACTCAGCTATTACTGGGAACTCCCCGCTCCCAAGTCCCACGCCTTCGCCAAAGTCTTCGGCGGCTGGGATGTTTCCGGCATCTACAGCTACCAGACCGGATTCCCGATCCGCATCACGTCCTCCGCTGACAACGAACTCATGAACAGCTCGTTCTTCGAGTATCCGGGAGAGCCCGATCAGCTCGCTCCCTTCCGAATCCAGAATCCGCGGACCAACGGAGGCTACTGGTTCGATCCCACGGCATTCACCGAAGACACGACTGTAGACCCGACACTGTTCGGCCGGGTGGGCAACGCCAAACGCACCATCTGCTGCGGCCCGCCGGTCAACAACTTCGACTTCGTCCTGCACAAAGTCACCACGTTGAGAGAGAAGACTCGCCTCGAATTCCGCGCCGAGTTTTTCAATCTCTTCAACCACACTCAATTCGCCAACCCCGACGGCAACAGCACCGACGGCACGGACTTCGGCCGAATCAAGCGTGCCAAAGACCCGCGCCTTATGCAGTTGGCGCTGAAGCTGTTCTTCTGATGGCAAGTTCAGGTGGGTTCCATCCTTGCGTCCTGCTCGAGCAACCGCTCGACCAGAGCCGTCCAGAAACGCATACGATCTTGCTGGTAGACACATAGCTGTCGAAGACCAGCTAAATTATTAGCCTTGCATTAGCGAGAAATTTGAACTCCTGCCACGTCGCGAAGAAGTATCCCCCGCCAACTCTCACCGCACCCAGTGACTTTCGTGGCCCGCAGACTACTGATTCGCCCCGCTTGTGCCGATTAAGGTCGTCACGTGCGAAGTGCACGTTTGCCCCCGAAGCGTAGCCCCCGAGTTTAAAACAAGGAGAATCGAACATGGGCTTCCTATTCCGCGAAGGCCGCTCGACGAGTCTTCGAATGAAGTCCACCGGAGTAGTTTTGGTTTCCGCTTGTGGGATGCTGGTTCTGGCGGGCTTCTGGGTGATTGGGGAACGGTCTCGTATCCTCGATGAAAAACGGGAAAAGGTGCGAAATCTGGTCGAAGTGCCCTACTCGGTAATCGCCGGCTACGAGCAGATGGAAGAAAAAGGCACGATGAGTCGCAAGGAAGCCCAGGAACGCGCCCTGCAGATCGTCAGCGCAATGCGCTATGAAGGCAGCAATTATTTCTGGATCAACGACGATCATCCGACCATGGTGATGCACCCCATGAAACCGCAGCTCAACGGAAAGGACCTCAGCGACTACAGGGACCCGAGCGGTAAAGCTCTGTTCGTTGAGATGGTGAGGGTGGTCAAGGAAAACGACTCCGGCTTTGTCTCTTACCGCTGGTCGAAACCCGGCCATGACAAAGATGGCCCTGTTCCGAAGATCTCGTTCGTAAGAGTGTTCAAGCCCTGGGGATGGATCGTAGGCACCGGCATTTACGTCGATGACGTTGATGCGATGTGGCGGACGAGCGCGCTGCGAGCCGGATGGATCGCGCTCGCTTGTATCGCCATCCCGCTCGCCATGTCGACCATGATCTCGCGCTCCATCTTCCGTCGGCTGGGCGAGATGAGCATACGCATGCAGGACGTAGCCCAAGGCGAAGGGGATCTCACAAAGCGCATCGAGATTGGCGCGCAGGACGAAGTTGGGGAATTGGCGCGCTGGTTCAATGTCTTTATGGACAAGCTCCACGATATCGTGGCGCGCATGGTCGTTACCGCTGCCGACGTAGCGGCGGCCAGCACCGAAGTGTTGCGCAGCAGCGAAAACATCAATGCCAGTTCGGACGAGACCTCGAAACAAGCCACGTTGGTGGCAGCGGCTGGCGAGCGGGTGTCCACCAATGTCAGTGTAGTGGCGTCGGGGTCGGAAGAGATGCTGACTTCCATTCGGGAAATCGCCCGGAGTTCGGGCGAAGCCGCCGCCGCGACCCAGAATGCGGTAGGAGAGGCTCAGGCGACAAATCGAAAAGTTGAGAAACTGGGTGAATCGGGCGCCGAGATCGGAGCGGTAGTAAGAGTCATCACTTCGATTGCCAAGCAGACGAATCTTCTCGCCCTGAACGCCACCATCGAGGCGGCGCGCGCCGGCGAGGCCGGCAAAGGTTTCGCCGTTGTCGCCAACGAAGTGAAAGAGTTGGCCATGGCCACCGCCAAGGCCACCGAGGACATCAGCCACCGGATTGAAGCGATTCAGGGCGACACCAAAGCAGCGGTAGAAGCGATCGCCCACATCAGCACAGTGATTGGCAAGGTCAACGACATCTCGAACACCATCGCATCCGCGGTCGAGGAGCAGGCGGCGACGACAAACGAAATGGGGCGCAACATCGCCGAAGCGGCGAAAGGAACGAGCGAAATTGCCCGCAATATCGCCGGCGTTGCCGCCACCGCGGGAAACGCGTCCACCGGGGCCGGCGAGGCCCATGCAGCCGCTGTGAAGCTTGCAGAAATGGCGCGGCAAATGGAAGAGATCTTGCGCCAATTCAAACTCAAGCACGGAAGCACGGCCAGCGCAATCACCACTCGGGCTGGTCAGCCGAACAAATACATGGCCGCGCATAACTGAACTGCGCCCCTGCTCTACCAGGTTGACGCCGCCTCAACCCTCCCTTAGGATGTTCTGCCATCGCTAGGCTTTCCGCGCCGGCTCAGCGAGGGGAGCCTTCCGGATTGAAGCGGACCACCATGCTCTCAGAAAGCGAATTCTGGCAAGCCGCCGCACAAGTCGCCTCCGAACGCGGCGGATTGGTCGTCGGGTTCACCCCTGACTCCGACCAGCCCGCGCTAGGTTCGATGCTGAACGAGGTCCTTGGGTTCAAGCCACGCACGCCGGTTTCGGTCACTGCCGTTTCTGATTCGACAGACTGGCAAGGACAAGTGGAGGCGTTTTATCGCCTGCGCCCCAGTTGGGGCCGGGGAAAGAGCGCTGATCCTTCCGCCAGGTACTACCGCGTGACATTCGACACGTCGGCCATGGCGGCGACAGCTCCTGCTCCACCCAGCTTCCTCATGCCGTCGCTGAGCCGGTACGAGGAATCCGGCCTTCGCGGGGTGAGTTTCTGGCCGCGAGTGCTCGCCCGCGTCATCGACTTCGTCGCTCACTATCTCTTCGGATTCGTCGCGGGCATCATCTTCGTGTCCCTACTGGCGATTGCGTCCGGAGGTCAGCCTCCGGTGTGGGTCCTCCGCCGCATCTCACAAACGCGCTTCCCTCTCTTCGCAGCTGGATTGTTTGGATCCGTTGCCTATCACGTGATTTGCGTCAGCGTCTCGGGAAGTACGCTGGGCAAGCGCCTGCTCTCGATGCAGGTCGTGCAGGACGACGGCTCGCCCTGCGGTGTGAAGTCCGCGCTCATTCGCGAGTTCGGCTACTTCGTCGACGCGCTCTTTTTTGGCGTCATCGGCTACTTCGCCATGAAGGATGATCCCCGCCAGAAACGCCACGGCGACACCTGGGCCGATACCATCGTCGCCAACCGCGCCAACGTTCCAAATCAGAGCCAGCAGGGCGCGACCAGATTCCTGCTGGGAGCTATGGTGGGTGCGTTCGCCGACATCGCGTTCCTGATGCTGGGGTTGCTGATTCAGATCAACGCTTGAGCGTACTTCCGGCTCCTAAGTTTCACAAGTTGATGTTTGCCGGAGCCGGCAGTCGCCTGCTCAACGTAAGCCCTGCGCACCCGCAAGAAGGCTCTTTAAGAGACGTGCTGCCTCTTCCCGCTTACGCAGGATCTTCTCTGTCGAGTGCTTACAACTGAGCCACTGGACGGCATTGGCTGCGGCTACCACAAGGATCGTGATGACCCACGATCGTGGATTGCTGACGCTGCCGGGCATGCCAAGAAATATCGCAGCCAGTCCCATGGTGAGAGTTGCCATTACCCACTGGCCACCGCGACGGATGAGCCGCGACCGTCGATCGTAGCTCTCCAACAAAGCCTCCAGGTGTTCCCGCAGGTTGCTATCGTGTTCCTGCGACTGCTGACGACTTGCGATCCATGTGGCGATTGTGGCAAGGACGAAGGTTGCCACCATTAGTCCGTATCCAACGTGCACCCACAGATATTTCGCTTTCCACGCTGCCCATGCCGTCAACGGGATAAAGCACAGAGCGACCAGGTACCATGCCTGATCTTCCGCCCGCACCAGTTCATCCCAACCCGTTCGCTTTTCCTGAATCAACTGTTTCCACATCGTGGGATCCTCCCTCTCGGCCCCATCGTCTTGCCACAACTTCTGAAGATCGTCTGGCTCAATCATCGTTGTGCCTCCTGCGCGTTGAGCATGTCGGACAACTGCTGTCGAAGCCGGGTCAGGCGGACAGCCGCATTGCCCTCCGAAATCCCGAGGACCTCCCCGATCTCGCGAGCCGTCAGCCCTTCCAGATAGAGCCATGCCAGTTGACGCTCGATCGGCTCCAGGCGCCGTATCGCGTCGAACAGTTCCCGCCGCCGCTCGTTTTCTGCGTGTCCCGGCGCAGACGCATCGTCAAAAGGAGCTTCGCGGCCGCGCCTCCGCCGATGGCGCACCGCATCCGAGAACGCGACATTCTGCGCGATGCGGTAGATCCAGGTGCGTTCGCTCGCCTCGCCCCGAAAATGAGGCAGCGCGGTCCACAACGCAATCGCGATCTCTTGAAAGAGGTCCTGTCTGTCCCAGGAATCGATGCGGTGCGTGGCGCAGAAGCGTCGCAGAGCAGGGGCGAACCGGCCCATTAGCGCTTCAAATCGCTCGTACCAGGGAGATTCCGGGTTCACAATCAGATAGTCTCACGGTCGCGGGAGAACCTTACACGCCGGGCAGGTTTTTGCCGTGGGTGACCGAAAGATCTCTTCCGGTCGTCTTCTGAAATGGGGGTGGAGACGATCCAGGAACACAGGTTCTGAGGTGAGTCAGGATTCTTACGCTAGCTAGATTCCCGACAGTCGTCCTAAGATTTTGGACGTGTGGCGCTCTTCGCTCGAGTGATCCGCATCTGCCTCAGGATGCCGAGCAGTCCGCCTTGGGCAACTGATGCCTGAAAATCGGAGTGCTGGAAACGATAGTAGAAGTTCACGAAATGCCAACCTCGAATGTCTTTTGATAGTTCAGCTGCGACGATGTTGTCAGTTTCTTCACCCGACCATACTTGACGAAGTTCGGCGCGACACTCGCCGTCCGGCTTAACGGTAGATCGACTCACCAGATAGCGCTCACCGGGCGGTCGATCGTTGCCAGTCAGGATGGGATCCCAGTCCAACGCTTCGATCTTACCGCTAGATGTGGTCCGGCTGTCGACATCTTCTTTCAGGCGGCGAGCGAGTTCGGGACTGAATGCCGCAGGCTTGTTCTTCAGTGCGCGAGCCACATCCGGCTGCTCAACGTACCAGTCGAAGAACGACTGCACGAAACGGTTACATGATTTCTCGTTATCCCGCTGCTGTTTCGCTTGGCTATACAGCGAAGAGGCGGATAGAAGCAGAAGGCAGAGGGTGAGCGCTGGGCGTTTCACTATGTTCAGACTAACAACGCGGGGCCTGTATGCAAGTTACGGAAGGCTTCTCGATACGCACCCGGGTGAGCGTCGATGTGGACGCGCCTTAATACAACCCCTGCTCTCCTTCCGGGCGCGTCTTCCAGCGCCGATGCACCCACAGCCACTGCTCCGGATATTTCCTCACATAATCCTCAATGATCTTAGTGAACTTTTGCGTGTTGGTGACGATGTCCGCTTCCAGGTCGCCGGTCCGCATTAATTCCACTGCCGGATCGAATCGCAGCCGATACCTTCCCAGAGAGTCATCCCAGATCGTGAACCCTGGCACCACCGCAGCGTCAGTGCGCATTGCGATCCGCGCCAGTCCGCTCGCCGTACACGCCGGGATCCCGAAGAAATCCACGAACACTCCCTGCGGGGGAGTCATATTCGTGTCCATCAATATTCCTACAGTCTCGCCGGCCTTCATCGCCGCCAGAAGCCCGCGCACGAAATCATCCTTCGGAACCACTTTGTTCCCATGCATCGTCCGATAACTCTGCAACAGCCGGTCGAGATAGGGATTGTCCATCGGCCGCATCACGACGTGCAGCCATTGCCCGTGCAGCGAATGGGCGAACGCCGACAGCTCCCATCCACCAAAGTGCGCCGTGAGAAACAGGACGCCTTTCCCACGCGCATAGGCGCGCTCGAAGTTCTCGAGTCCGTCATACACGACGACTTCATCCACGTTTTCCGGAGTGTATCGGGGAAACTGGCACAGCTCCGCCAGTTGACGTCCGAGGGAAGTGAACTCACCGCGCAGGATTCGCCGCCGCTCCGCCTGGCTCCTCTCGGGAAAAGCCATGGCGAGATTGCGCATACCGACCTGCCGCAACCGCGCGTGCAGCAGGTACACGACGTGCGCGATGCCGATCGCGAAGCCGCGCGCCAGCCGTCGCGGCAGAATCCCCATGATCTTCAGAAACGGCCAGGCTGCCGCGTATTCCAGTTTCCGCCGCATTAAGGAAGGGTCACTTTATCACGGGAGAATCTGAAAACCGATGCTGAGAGCGGCTTACTTCGCCGCTTCCTGCGCCCACTTCGCGAGTGTCGTCAGAAATGGATTCGCTGGAGCCGGGGCGTCCACGGCTCCCGTCAGCGCAGCCTTAGTGGTCACCATGTGCCCGTAGAACTCGCGCGTGCTCTTCTTGTCCTGTTTCATGACGGCACCATTCAATGACACGCCGGCAAACACGCCACGCGCCCGCGAATAGGTCAGCACTTCCGCGCGCATCTTCCAGTCGGTATTGCCTTCGGCGTGACGTCCGACCGGACCGGCCGCCACTGACGCGTCGGCTCCCAGCGCAAACTGGCTCGACAGCAGATGCTGCACGCCATTCTTGTTCATGACCAACATGACGAGGTCAACCGCCTGCCCGCCGATCTGGAATCCGAAGCTGCCGCCGGTAATGCTGAAGAATGCCGGCGCGCTCCAGCCTTTCTCCGTCCGGCAGCTGGCCACGCCGCGCCCATACTTCGCGCCCACAATGAATCCGCCCTTCAGCATCGATGGCACGACGGCCACGCACTCTGAGCGGCTCAGGATCTCTTGCGGGATGCCGGAATCCGGCGCTCCCTGAATCTCATTCAACACATCGGCCGAGGCCTGCACGCGATCCGCAGCCTTGGATTCTTTCTCTTCATCCGCACCAAAAGTAAACAAAGAGAGCGACACCACTACTGCCAACAACAGAAGCCTTTTCATATGTTTCACCCACACAGAATTTCTGGGATCTCTTGAATTGGATTGTAAACGAACCCGCGGCGTTGCATCGCGGATCGGTTGCACAATCGGTACATGTGGATTGGGAGCCTCTTTCGTTCATGCTGAACGGTGAATGAGATCGCGTGAGGAACAACCCGCGGAAGGAGAGACCGGTATCACCCTAGGGGACGTGAAGAGCAAAAAAATGCGGGGCTGAAAGTAGTGACCCTAATCGCCACTCTCAACCCCGTCTCCCAGGTTCTGTGGTAGGTGAGGCGAGTATGTGGCAGGTGGAAAAAAGCGGCAAGATTACGAAAGTAAGTGTCCGAAGGTTACGGGCGCGCTTTTGTGAACCGCGAGGCGCTTGAGCTACGAGTTTCTTTGATTTCAGCTGATTTCGGCCTACTTAAAAAAGTTCTTCGAGCCGGTTTGCTCGAAGCTCGTAGCTCAAAGCTCGCGGCTCAAACTACTTGGTCGTCACCAGCGAGTGCGTGATGGCGTGCACCGACAGGGCAATGCGGTTCTGCACGCCAACCTTGCGCATGAGCTTCGCGACGTGAGCTTTTACGGTGCGCTCTTCAATTCCCAATTGAGCACCAATCTCTTTGTTCGAACGTCCAGCAACCAGCATTTCCAGGACTTCCTTCTCGCGGTCGGTGAACGTCACCCGGCCAGCCGGGAAGATACGTCCCGGCGCCGAGGAAACTCTCTCGATGAACATCGACAAAACGCGACGCGGGGCCCAGACCGATCCCTGGTGCACCACGCGGATGGCCTGCGCGAACTCCGACGGCGGAGCGGCTTCATCCACGTAGCCCTTCGCTCCGGAGGCAATCGCCTTCAGGATGGTTTCTTCGTCGATTCCCGATCCGGTCACGATGATCTTCAAGTCCGGGCGGGTGGCCTTCAGGCTGGCCATCACGTCGAACAGGTTCTGCCCGGAACGATTGCCGAGCAGGATGAGATCGATTCCCTGCAGCACGCTGATCTCGGGAAGGGCCGCGGAGATGAGTTCGAACTCAGGCTCGGAGTCGAACAGAGCGCGGAACCCGACAAAGCGCAATGGATCGCTTTCGACCACTGCAATTCGAATGACTGGTTTTCTGGCGACTGCTGCTTTCATAGTTTTCCCTATGGGGTCTAAATTCTTTCACTCAGCATAGTAATAATTCGTCACAATGCAAAGAGAAGGTGACCGAAGGGAAATTACGGGAGTAACATGAACTTGTGAGTGGTTACGCTCACCACAGGGGCACAGAAACACCGAGTAAACCGCAAAAACGCTCGGTTTCTACGTACCTGCCTTGCGAATTGAGAGGCCATTTCGAAAACGATTTACGGAGCCAGAATGAATCGTCCCGCACTGATCTGCTCGGTTTTCCTGCTTGCTTTCTCCGCATCGCTTTCCGCTCAACAACCTAGCGCGCCCCCAGAACCTGCCGCGCCACAAACCTCTCCCCAAGCCGCGAGTGGACCGGCTTACACCCCGAAATATTCTGGCGATCCGGCCCGTTCCGACTCCGAGTTTGCGGCGATCGCTTACGTGCGTACGGTCATTCGCGCCGAGAAGGCGTTCAACAAGCAGTACGGACACTACGCGCTCACCCTGAGCCAGCTCGTACACACTGGTAACTTCACCAAGCGCATGGTCGATCCCAAGCGCGGTGACTATACGGTCAGTTACAAAGGCAAGAACGAGAGCTATGTGTTGACGATGATGCCGCGACAGATCGATGGAACGCATCGTTCGCTCTACGCCGATGATGAGGCCAAAATACACGCCGACGAGGAAAAACTCGCCGACGCGAATTCTCCGGTGTTGCGGTAGAAGTAGCCGGGGATTATTGTTGGGCTTCCGTCTCGGTCTGGATTGCTTCCAGCTGTAAATTCTTTCGTTCGCCCTCTGAGATTCGCAGAGGCCTTCCCTGGCCCTCGAACGTTTTGAGGAAGTCGGGGTTGTAATAGGCTTCGCCGTCTACTGCACTCCACACGAATACTGTGTAGTCGCCGGGACGAAGACCGTGCACCGCGAAACGCCCAGTCTGGTCAGTCACCGTCTTGCGGTAGTGGTCGGTGCGGGAGCGGAGACGGGCTTCGGGAACGGCTACCACCACGGCGTTGGCGACGGGCTCGCCTTTTTGATCGACAGCAATTCCCTCGACAACTCCTCCACTGGCGCTGATGGCAATATCAAGAGGAACCGTGCCGCCGCTGACCGCAATCCCGGAATCGTTGATATCTCGTCCGCCGGCGAAGACGGATTTGATAAACCATCCTTCATTCGAATCGTTGTCGCCCATGATCTGCACGTAATACGTTCCGGCGGGGACGTCGGTCCACTGAAAACTGCCGTCGGGCGCGAGGTGCGCGAGATTCGAGAAGCTGTCGCGCCCTGAGAGCATGCCTTCTTCCTGATCGTTGTCGACTGGCTGCAGAGCGAGGAAGACGCGCTCGGGATCGAAGCGCAGACTGCCGTTCTTGCTTTCGACACGCATGCGTCCTTGCAGTGTCGTCCCCGGCAAGGGCGCGAGACGCACGCCGTCCACATTCGCCGATCCGACCTGCAGCGGCTGGCGCGCCATCATGGGAACGGCGGAACCTTCGATGGCAGCGAGGATTGTGTAGCTGCCGGGCGAAACGTTGTGGATGACGAAACTGCCGTCCTTGTGCATCTCGGCGCCGCTGAGGACGAGGCTGAAATCGTGCGACTGGAGCATGATCGTGGCCGAGGCGCGAGGCGGGAGATTGACGACTGATCCGCGGATGCTGAGACTCGGGCTCGGCATCAATGTGAAGTTGGCGGGAAACTCATCGCCTGGATGGAGCTGAACGGGCGCAGCCTGACTCCGATCGGTAGTACCGGGAAAGTACGACGTCTGGTAGGCCGGCGGTGCGGATTTTTCGGGCAAATTGGGATTGCGCGGCTCGCGGGCAGTTCCAGCGTTCTCGATGAGGCTCTTGAAGTCGGGCGGAGGGCTCACGGAAATGTAGACGTTGCCGGCGGGCAGATTGGCGACGCGGTATTCGCCGAGATCGTTGGTGCGTTCGGACCCAGCGTGCTCCCAGTGCTTATGCCCGGCAAGGTAGGTTTGGCGGAGGACGGTAACTTCAGCACCCGTCATGGGTTCGCCATCTTCGTCGGTGACGCGGCCGCGAACTACGGCAGCGGCCTCGAGGCGGAGGTGAAGGTCTTTTAGTTCCTGTCCGGCGGACAGAGTAAGAATGCGGCCTTCGATGTGGCCACGCTGCTTGTCGGTGTCGAGCAGGCCGGGACGCTCGGCAAAAAGGTGATATCGTCCGGGAACGATGTTGTCGATGCGGAAGAGTCCATCGGGACCGGTAACGGCGGAATAGTTTCCGGCTTGGTTCTGGTTTTCGGCGATGAGTTCGATCAGCGCTTTCTTGACGGGCTGGCTCTCGGGGTCTTTGGTGACGAGACCCTCGATGGTGGCGCGGGACCTGGGTGCGTCCTGCGCGGACACACTAAGGCTCAACCACAGACACAACAGGAGTGCAGAAACCAGCTTCATGCGTTCAAACCGGGGAGGCTGGGAGCTACGGACGGAGTGTCGGCTCCAGCATCATTTTATATCGCGGCCGGGCAGAACCCAAGCGCTAAAAGGCGCGTCAGATCAGGGGTTTCGGTTGGCTGCGGACCTGGAACCAGCTCGCCGGGCGTGCCTTTCGAAGATGCCTGCAACCGACCGCCAAAAGAGTGCTGTGACGCCTGATCTGCCATCAATCATTCTTTGGCTTGGCCGGCTCCCACAGTTCAATGCGGTTGCCGTCAGGATCAGTGATCCAGGCGAAGCGGCCGTAATCGGCGTCTTCGCGGTGGGGATCAATTTCGACACCCGATTTCTTCAGGTCTTCGAGCAAGGCGTCGAGATTGTCGACGCGGTAGTTCAGCATGAAGTTGGCCTTGCTGGCGCCGAAGTATTTCGTCGTGTGCGGGAAGATCGACCAGACCGTCTCGCCCTCGGGGCCGGGCTGGGAGCCGTCGGGGGACTGCAGTTCGCGCCAGTGGAATGACGATCCCTGGCCGTGGGAATCGCGCTGGATGCCCAGGTGCTTTTCGTACCATTCGTAGAGTTGCTGCGGATTCTCCGATTTGAAGAAAATTCCGCCAATGCCAGTAACTCGTTTCATGAGCCTCCTTGTAGGTGCGATCACGTGCCCGAAATCTAGCGAGGATCAGCGCTCCTTGTCGTCATACTTTCGGGTGATTTCGGCAGGGGAGCGCGAAAAATCATCCCTTCGAACGAGGGGTGCATCGAACGCCTCGCGGGATGAACCGCGCACCGTTCGCGATCCCCTGCTCGGACACATCCAGTGGATCGAAGACATTCTCTCATTACGGACACGGGGGTGAGAACGACATGCCGATGTCGTCGCAGCATCGGCTGGAGGGTGTCCCCGGCTAAGTGGCGGCAGCCTTTGGCAATTCTGCTGTGAGGATTCGTTCCCGGCCGTCGGCTCCGGTGATTCGCTCACGCCGGATGAGGCGCTCCCCGTCGGGTGAAACCTCGATAGTCTCGACGATCTCGAAGACGTGGCCTCGGAACACGTAGAGATGGTACGTGGCTTCCTTTCCGTCGTCGAAGGCGGCCATCGAGCTGTGATGGTTACCGTCCGCGAAGGTGTGGCCGCCGCCGCTGCCGACGGAGGTGATGAAGCCGTGGCCAGTCCTCTCGGCAAACTTGCGCAAGTGGCGGTCGGAGTTCTCCTGCGCGCGCCGCCTGGCATTCTTGATAGTCATCCGGTGCTTCTCGGGGTCGCGGCAGTATTCCAGCGCCGCTTGGGTCTGTTCCAGCGCATGGTCAGGCAGTTGGTCGACCATTCTGTGTAGTTCGGCGCGAAGGTCATTCATATTTGGACTCACTTCGTTTTGTGTGATGGCAATGTCCGGTGACACTCCCGAACCCTGAGGCCGGATTGGAGCACGAGCCTGCGGTTACTGGCGTGAAGGGTGGAAGTGGACGGTTTCGCGCTTGGTCTTGGGGTCGTAGTGGGTGTAAGTGACCTGGTGGTCGCCGACGGCAATGGGCTCGATGTCGGCGGGGATGATCCAGAGTTTGCCGGGATCGACGGGGATCGTGTTGTCGTAGAGAATCGTCTGACGATCAAACTTGGATTTGTACTGGTCGCGCTCCTGGGTGGCAGTCTGGAGTGCGGACTTCGTGCTTTCCAGTTGAGCGGCCAGCGGGTTGGCGGCCAGTTCCGCGGAGAATTTCTGCTGCGTTGCTCGTTGCGCGGAAGACGCCGCACCGCGGCGCGCCGCCGGTATCAGGAAAATGAAGAAGACCAGACTGGTCGCCAGGCTGCCAGCCGCGAACCAGAGGAAATATTTCTGCCATGGAGTCTTTTCCAACACGTCGGGCGTTTCGGTGGTTTCAGTCGTTCCAGTGGTCTCAAACATTTTCGCCTCACTCGACCTGAGTCGCGATTAGAGCGGGTTGACGATCGTGCAGCACTGGCGCCTGCGTTGCACCATGAGCCCAGCCAGATCGATCGTAGGTCCGACACCGGCACAAGTCAACGTAACCGGAATGGTGGGGCCATTACCTGCGGTTTGCGTGCGGCGGAAAAATGTGGTCGCGCGCATTCGCTTAGGGGCTCTGGAGTCCGTCCCACTTTCCTTTTGAGCGGAGCGCATCGATCTCTCTTTTTGCCATGTCGTGCAAGCGAATATAGTCGGCCTTGGCGGCGCGGTTGAGAGGCATGGAGCCCGGCTCGAGCAGCACATAGTGCCGCGGGCGCATGTAGGAGGCGAGGCTGCGCGCGTGCTTTTCCAGCATGGGGACGGACAATTCTGCGCCGGGTCTCTTCTCGACGAATGCGACGATCGCCTCCGAGAGCACCGCATGTTCGACGCCGGCGACCGCACAGGACGCCACTCGGTCAGCGAGGGCGCAGATGTGGGTCTCCACATCGAGGGGAAAGACCTGGTATCCGGAGGGCTTGATGACCCACTTCGCACGGCCGGAGAGAACGAGGCCGCCGGCATCCTTGTGGCCGAGGTCGCCGGTGTAGAGATATCCATCTTTGGAGATGGTGCGCGCAGTGGCGGCGGGGTCGTTGAGGTATCCCAGAAAAGTCTGCGGGCCGCGGAAGCAGATGTGGCCAGTTTGCCCGGACGGCAGTTCATCGCCGGCGAAGCCGTCGCTGCGCATCTCGCCGCGGACCGAGCAACGGTACACCGGCATGTCATGCCCGAGACTGGTGGCGCACTGCGGCGCGCTCTCGCGGGGCTGAGCGTGATAGGTGCAGAAACCGGCGGATTCGGTCAATCCGAGTCCGGTACCGACCCAGGGAGCCATGTTCGACATTCTCGAGACGAATGCCGCAGAAACTTGTTGGCCGCCATACGCCACGAACCTCAGGCTCGACAGATCGAACTTGTCGTAGTCTTTCACGCGCCACTCGAATTCGAACATGGCTGGAATCTGCCCCAGGATCTCGACCTTGTAGTCCTGAATGGCTTTGAGGGAACGGAGCGGATCAAAGCCGGCAAGGATAACGGCGGTGCCACCGCCGAAAAAAGTTCCCATCATGAGTTCGGTCTGGCAGCCGACGTGGGAGGCGGGCAGGTTGACGAGCGTCTTCATGCCGGAATCGCCGCCAAAAAGCGCCTGGCTGATGCACATGTTTTGGCAGGTGATGTTGCGATGCGAGAGGAGGGCGGGCTTGGGCGATCCGGTCGATCCGGTGGTGAAAATGATCAGCGCGGGATCGTTCTCATTGATCGAGGCGAGTGGCCCGTCCTGCGTCGCGAACTCCGCGGCTCGCGCGAACAGGTCGGCGGCCGCCGTGGCACCGGAAATGGTTTCTTCGGAGGCAGAGAACTGGATGCGGTGATGGACGGAACGGCACTCGTCGCCTACGATTCGGCCCACTTCGCGAAAGTCTCCGAGAGGCGTGGCGCCAGGAAAAGCGAATCCCCTGGGCTGCACTTGCTGGATGTTGCGAATCATCTCCGGTGGCGACAGCCGGAGATCGAGCGGCGCAAAGACGACGCCGATGTGGAAACACGCGTACTCGAGAAGGATGTGCTGGGGAGTTAACGGCAGCGCGCTGACCAGACAGTCGCCTTTTTTGTAACCCAGTTCGCGAAGGTGGGCCGCCAGGCCGCGTGAGGCGCGGTCGAACTGGGCCCAGGTAGTTTGCTGACCGGTCTCGGCGCTGAGAATGGCGCAGCCGTCAGGTTTCTCCCCGGCCCATTTCGATACGACGTCGTGAACGAGATGACGCTCGCTGAAGTTGCGGTCGAAGTCGTCTTCCGTGAGTTGCGGTAAGGTGCGGAGATAATCCATGGTTGGGTTCGGCCTGCGGATTCTGATTCTAGCCTGCTCGGAGCAAATCGGCACGGGTGCCGCGAATCCCGATGGCTTCCTCAGCGGCGGCCAGGGATTTGGCTCAGGGCGTGTCGAGGACTTCGCGCACTTTGAGCAAGAGATCTTCGAGCGAGAACGGCTTCTGAAGGAAAAGCGCGCCCGGACCGACGAGCCGATTCTCGATGATGGCGGAGTCGGCATAGCCCGACATGTAGAGCACCTTGATACCCGATCGTTGTTCCTTTAATGCTTTGCCGACGGAAGGGCCATTGATTTTGGGCAAAGACACGTCGCTCAGCAGCAGGTGAATTGTGCCGGTATGGCTCTCGGCGATCTGAATCGCATGCTGGCCGTCATCTGCCTCGAGCACGGTGTAGCCGCTCTGCACAAGCACCTCCCGAGTCAATGAGCGGAGATCATCGGAGTCTTCGACCACCAGGATGGTTTCGGAACCACGCGCGATTTCGCGATGCCATGGGCGCGGGGCGTGAAGTTCGCGGGGATGAGCACTCGCGGGCAAGTAAATGGAGAAGGCCGAACCACGGCCGGGCTGGCTGTGGACGGTAATATGACCGCCGCTCTGTTCCAGGATGCTATGCACCGTGGCCAGCCCGAGGCCGGTTCCCTTTCCGGGTTCTTTCGTCGTAAAGAAGGGCTCGAATATGTGGGACAACGTCTCCTTGTCCATGCCGGTGCCGCTATCAGTCACGGTCAGACAGGCATAGCGCCCGCTTTTCAGGGGAAGGTGGCGTGTGGCGGGCGATTCGCCGATATTCACATTGCTGGTGTCGATGGCGATTCTGCCGCCTTGTGGCATGGAGTCGCGGGCGTTGATGCAGAGATTCAGGATCACCTGCTCCATCTGGGTGGGATCTGCCTTCACGGCATCCAGGTCAGGCTGGAGTGAGGTGACGATTTCGATTTCGTCGCCGAGGACGCGGTGCAACATCTGCTCCATTTTTTCGATGACCATGTTCAGGCTGAGTACCTTCGGCTGCAGAACCTGCTTTCTGCTGAAAGCCAGAAGCTGTCCGGTCAATGCCGCGGCCCGTTGCCCCGCCTGCAGAATTTCCTGAACACGATGATGGGAGACCGAGTCGAGTTCCCTGGTGGAGAGAAGGATCTCGCTGTAGCCGTTGATGACGCTGAGAATATTGTTGAAGTCGTGGGCGATTCCTCCGGCCAGCGTGCCAATGGCTTCCATTTTCTGCGCCTGGCGCAGTTGTTGTTCGGCTTTTCGGCGGTTGGTTTCGTCGATCAGGAAGCCGTGAATCTCAACTAATTCTCCACGCTCGTTGAAGCTGCCCGTGGCGTTCTCGACGGCATACAGGGTGCTGCCGTCCTTGCGTCGGAACTCCTTTTCGAAGTTCTCGACGTGGCCATGGGCTTTGATCTGCTGCAGGAATTCTTCGCGCCTCTCGGGATGGCGATAGAGGGAGGAAACATTGATTTCCCGCGCTTGCGCTTCGGAGTTGTACCCGAAAATGCGCAGCAGAGCTGGGTTGCAGGCCAGCAACGCGCCGGAGGGAGTGGTGATGTAGTTGCCGGCGAGGTTCTGTTCGAAGAAGACTCGGTACTTGTGCTCACTGTGGCGCAGGGCCTCCTCGGCTTTCTTGCGCTCGGTGATGTCCTGAACCGTACCGAACATACGTCGCGGCTGACCCGACGGATCGCTCTTCAAATTGCCCTGAACCCTAACAAAACGCACTTCCTCTTCGGGGTGAAGCACACGGAACTCGATATCGAAGGGGAATCCGGTCTGCCGCATGTCGGCGGTCGCCTGAGCGACGATCTGCCGGTCGTCGGGGTGAATCACGGCCCAGATATCCTCACGACGCGGTTGTCGGGACAGCCCAAGGATGCGCCACACTTCATCGGAGGCATCGATCGACCCAGTCACGAGATCGTTATCCCAGTACCCGACATGGGCGATGCGTTGGGCTTCGGCGAGTTTCGCTTCGCTGCTCTGCAGATTGCGATAGGTCAACAGGGTGGATAGACCATCGGTCAGTCGCCTGCCGATTTCCTTCAGAAGAAGCTCTTCGTCTCGTGTCCAGACCCTTGGAGACGAGCATTGTTGGACGCCCAGCTGCCAGGCCTTGCCGGTCTTCGGATGCAGGGCCATGATCATTTGGGACTTGATGGAAAAACGCTCGGCGACCTCTTTCGGAAGTTGGTTCGCTGATCCTGGGCCAAACTTGACGGGACCATCCGATTCGAGGATGACGCGAAACATCTCGGCCCCTTCTTTGCTGAGTGGCATGGTCAGACCGAGGTCATGGACGCCCGGGAATGCGGGACGCGTACGTTCCATGGGGCTGGTCCATGTTTCGGCCTCGGGATCGCAAGGATAGGCCAGAAAAGCCCGGTCGCATTCGAAGATCATGAGGAGTGCATCGAGGGCGTCGCCCATCATGCGCTCGAGGTCGCTGGCGCCCTGCATGGCACGGTTGACCCAATCCAGCTTCTCAAGGAAGCGGAGATGCTGCTGGCGCTCCTGGTCAGCGCGCTTGAGGTCGAGGCGGGCACGCAGCGCCATGATGCCGAAGGAGAGATCTCCGGCTAGCTCTTCGAGCAGCCGAATCTCGTCGCCGTTGAACGCATTGACCTCGGCGGAGTAGATGGCCAAGACGCCAAAAACGGAACTGGCGTCTTTCAAGGGGAGGCCGATCATGGAGCGATAACCGAGTTTTAAGGCGGCGTCGCGCCAAGGCGCGAACGAGGGGCTGTTGGCCACATCCTGCACATAGACGGTCTCCCCGGATCGGATAGCGGTTCCAGCCGGCCCACGACCGCGGGCGGTATCGGCCCAGGAGATGGCAGCGCTGGCCAGGTATTGCTCCTCGACGCCGTCCCAGGCAACCGGGCGCACCGTCCTGGCCTCATCCGTTTCCCTGAATCCAACCCACGCCATGCGGTATCCCGCGTCAGTACAGATGATGCGGCAAATGTCATTGAGTAGCTGCTGCTCGTCGACTGCCCGGATCACAGTCTGATTACAGTTGCTGATCGCTCGCAGCTCGCGATTGAGACGGCGTAAGGTCTCCTCAGCCTCCCGCCGGTCCGTGATGTCAGTGAACATCGCAAAAGCACCCTGAAAGCGCTGTTGCTCGTCAAGAATCGGCGTGGCCGAGCACAGAGTCCAGACAGCCTGACCATCTTTGCGGCGGAGCCGGCGTTCGTACTGCTCGGATATCCCCTTGTGGCGATTCTCCATTTTGTGCTGGAGGTCAGGGACGTCCTCCGCGAACATGAAATCCGTCAAGGGCCGGCCCAACATCTCCTCGGCCGAGTAACCGAGTATCTCGGTCATTCGGGCGTTGACCGAGGCTGTCTTGAGGTCTTCTCCGAGCACCCAGACGCCCTCGTGGGCCGTGTCGACGATGCGGCGGTACTTCAGTTCGCTCTCGCGGAGCGCCTCCTCAGCCCGCTTGCGTTCGGTGATGTCTTCGTAGGTCCCAAGCACGCCGATGACGTGTCCATCCTGGTCATACATGGGGACCTTGCTGGTCATGAGCCAGGCTTGAGTACCGTCGGGCTTGAGTTGGGGTTCTTCATAACGGATTTTCGGTAGGCCTGTCTCCATGACAGCGCGGTCGTCAGCGCGGTAGCGATCGGCATTCGCCGGACAGGCCATGTCGTAGTCTGTCTTTCCCCGTAGGTCGTCGGGATTCTGATGACCGACGTCGAGTGCAAGAGGCTTGTTGCAGGCGACATACTTGAAGTCCCGGTCCTTCCAGAAGACGCGCTGCGGGACATTGTCGAGCACCGACTGGAGCATTTGCCGGGACTTGAACAGGTCCTCTTCCGCACGCATGCGTTCTGTGATATCTCTCTCGATCGCCAGAACGTACACCTTCTCGCCCAGAACCAAGCGGCTTAACGAAACCTCAACGTCCAGCAATGTGCCGTCTCTGCGCTTGTGTTTCCAATGGAATCTTTGCGGATTACCGCTCCGGGCCGCCTCGATGACTTCCCTGGCCTTTTCTGACGAGTCTCTGCCATCTGGCTGCGTCGGGGGGGAAAAATCAGCCGGGCTTGTGCCGATCATCTCGTCTCTGCTTTTGCAGCCGTACATCTCCAAGCCCCGGGTGTTGCATTCGATCCATCGATCACCTTCAATCAAGTGAATGCAGTCATTGGCGGTTTCAAACAGGGCTCGATATTTTTCTTCACTTACTCGCAACGCCTCTTGCGCGAGAACGCGCTCGGTGACGTCCACGTTGATGCCGATTGCGCGTGCTGGCTGGCCCTGTTCGTCCTTGTAGACTTTCCAGCGGCTGCCGATCCAGCGGACGGTTCCGTCGGGCCAAACCACACGCCATTCCCCGTCGCCCTTGCCGCTGAGATTGGCCCTTTCGACCAGGTCCAAAACACGGTTCCGGTCATCCGGGTGAATCAAAGCCAGGAATGTTTCGTTGGTCCCGTCGAAGCTTCCTGGGGCCAGCCCGTAGAGGGCCTCAAGCTGCGGCGTCCAATGAACGGAATGGGCGCGCAGGTCGCCATCGAACGTTCCGATTTGCGCCGCCTCATGGGCCAGGCGCTGCCTTTCCTCGCTTTCCAGTTGCTGCCGTTCGGCCGCCTTGCGTTCGCTGATGTCGCGTGCCAACGCCAGGTTGTAGCCCTGGCCCTCAAACTCGAAATAATTGGCGTTGACCTCGACCGGGAAGAGGCGACCGTCCTTGGCTCGGTGCGTGCCTTCGAAGAGCAGCGAGCGCCGTGCCTGAAGCTCGCGCCAATGGCTTGACCATTTTTCGATGGGAAAATGGGGGTCTACGTCGGTCACCTGCAGTTGGAGCAATTCCTTCCGCGTGTAACCGGTAGCACGGCAGGCCGCTTCATTGACGAACTGAAAGCGCGCGTTCTCGTCGATCAGGAATGCCGCGTCGCGCACGTGGTTCAACGCGAAATTCAGCAGATCTTCCTTCGCATTGAAGTTCTTGTCCGGCAAGAAGCACCTCCATTGAAGGCCCTGCTAGACACCCTGCGCAACGGTCAAGGGCCCGGGGGGATGCCCTGTCGCACGTTGCGATCTCGTTCGAACGCCGCATTACGCAGGTAGGACACGTATCGCTGCTGCACCCCCGTGACTGCGGGTGAAAGCGCCGCAGAAACCACGGTGCAAAGCTCTACGGGACGCCACGTAACTTGCTTGTACTCTGCTCACTGGCGAAGGTCTGTGACGGAAATCACAACCAGGAGAGGCTTGCTGTTGGAAGCCCGTCCGGTAGAACGCGACACTCGGACAGTGAGTCTGGGGTATCAGTGACGAACCCTATGGTCCACTTGAAAACTGTGAAAGTCGTCGTGGGGAATAAGACTATCCCACCAATTCCGCGCGGATTCACTGGCTTTTTCGAGCCAGCGTCCCGTTGTAGATGTCCTCGGCAATTTGTTCTGGATCGTCGACGTCCGTATCCATGCGGACCGTACCAGTCAAGAGGTATAAGCCCGCGAGTGGCAGTCCTATGCCGGACACGCAGAGCAGCCAAAACCACAGCCAGCTTCCCATGAACCTGTAGCGAACGATCTTTGACATTGCGACACCTCATTGCGACGATGGGCCCATCGAAATTGTTAGCAGCATCAAGGCGCGGATTGGTTTGCCGCAGAGACGACCCGTGGATCGGCATAGAGCTTGCGGAGAGTCTCGGAGGAAGCGGGTGCAGAGGTTGCGGCGGCCTCCGTCGCTTCCGCCGAGACCAAGAACCAGGACCAATGCGGCTGCTGAGCGAGCATCGCAGCATCGGGGATGCTGGCAGTCACTTCGACGCCGATGACTTTGCCGACGCCCAGCAGGGCCAGCGGCTTGTCGCCGGCCCAACTGAGAGACGGCTGATCGAGGGCCAACGCGTCGACGTGGAGGAGTCCAGGGAAGAAATCGTAGTACTCGCCGTTGCCGTCAGGGCCGGGCGCGGGTAAGGCTGCGCTCCATACCCAGACGAGGTTGTGCAGGCCGTGATGGTTCGTCAGGCGGTCGAACAGCAAGCGGTAGAGCGCGGCGGAGCCATTGATTCCCTTTCGGCCGGCCCACCAGAATTGATGGCCGTTGAGCTCGGGATATGGGCGCCAGAGGACTGGGATGCCGGCATCCTGCAACTGCTTCAGCGAAGCGGCGACGGCGTCGACCTGGGCCGCCCATCGTTGATTCAGGTGCGTCCCTGGAGTGAGCAGTTCGCTCCACTCGAAATCTGTCAGGCAGTCTGCGAGCTTGCCGCAAGTGTTTCGCCCTGTGCTTTCAGGTCCTTCGTCGGTCGGGCGCGTTGCGTGCCACGTAAGGCTGATGATGGATCCGCCCTTGTAACGCAGTTTGGCCTCGTCGATGATCGACTGACGGGCATTGGGGAGGCCCAGATCCTGAGCGTAGATGGCAGGATTCTTGGCTGTAATCTGGAGCACCTTTGCGGATGCATCGGCAACCGACTGCGGGGAATTCTCTTGTCCGCTGAGGATAGTCTGCCCCGATCCGGCGTACAGACGCCCAAGCAACGATTTCGCTTCCGTAGAGGCCTGGGGCGTGACCGGCGTCGGAGCAGGCGGATTCGACGCCTTGCGGATCGCCGCCATGGGCCCGGACATGCGTGGGTCGTCGCGGTTCAACGTCGTGGGCGCGTCAAAGAGAGCGCGCACGGCTTCGAGAGGGCTGGCATCCTCCACCCATTCGCTCCAAATCATGAACCACGCCCACTTCGGTTGCTGTTTGAAGACCTGCGGGCTCGGTACTGCTCCCACTTCGCCCAGAGCGATCAGCTTTCCGCTGGCGAGGGCGAGGGCATCGTCGTAGTGCTGCTGCTTGAACTCTCCGTAATTGTCGACCGAGACTACGTCGGCGTACTGGGTCCCGGGAAAGTATTCGGCGAGTGAGCCCGTGCCCGCGTTGGGCGCGTTGCCGTTCCATACCCAGATCAGGTTGTCGAGCTTGTGATAGTTGACGAAGCGGTCGAAGAGTTGGCGATAGAGCGCCATGGATCCGTGTGGTCCGGGCCGGCCGCCCCACCAGAACCAGCGGCCGTTCATTTCGTGATAGGGACGAAACAAGACAGGGACGCGGGCATCGCGCAGTTGCTTCAGATATCCGGCGATCACATCGGCCTGGGCGCACCAGCGGTTGTACAGTGCAGTGTCGGGTGTAAGCAGTTCGTTCCATTCGAAATCGGAGAGCTTGCTCTGAACGTTCTCAAGGAATGTGACCGGTTCGTCGCTCGATGGGCGGACGGAATGCCAGGTCAGCGTGGGCACCGCGCCGTTTCGGTATTGCCGGATCACTTCTTCGATGAGAGCGGGGCGCGCTTCGACCGAGTCCTTGTCATCGCCGCCCTGAAAGCCGAAATCCTGTCCGAAAACTGCCGGATATTTTCCCGTGAGGTCGTAGGTGCGATCGGTCCAGCGCGCGATGGTGTTGGGATAATTGTGCTGTCCGCTGAGCGTGTAGCGCCCGGAAATGGAATACAGATACTTCAACAACGCGCGCGCTTCGGGAGAGGCATTCGGATTGACGGGCGCGATGGCTGGGGAAGAAGCGTTGGTCTGCGCTATCGCGGCGGTGACGGCACAAACCAGGAATAGGACGATTACGGCCCGACGATTCATCAAGATGACTCCTCTTAAAGCTATGGAGGGTAAATGATCGGAGGAGGCATGACAACGATCGGGCTCACAGGGGTTCTCGCGCGCTTTTGCAATTGGAAGACCTGTGCCCGGAGCGGGAACGAAGAGTGAAAGTCTAGTGTGTAGTTCGCGTCGGGTCCGCGTCGAGCTCGACTTGCAGACTGGTTTGCTTTGGGTCGAACGGCACGTGAAGAGTTTTAAAGCCCGGCTTCTCGAAGACCAGGGTGACCTGGGTGGGGTCGGCTCCGACCATTCCGATTGTGAAGGTGCCGTTCTTGTCGGTGGTGGTTGTGTGCGGACCCCTCCCCTGAGTCTGCAGCGTTACTGACACGCCCTCCAGCGGAGTGCCATCGTGGTTGCGCACCGTGCCGCCCACTCTTACTGACGTATCACAGGAGAACATAATGGCACACAGCACGATCGCAACTGCCAGCGCGTCTCGATTAGTGGATGATCGCATGGTCATTTCATGCATCGCCCTTTCGAACGTTGTTGGTGATGTAGGGATAGAGCACGCTGCCGGTCGAACGTCCTCCCATGTACCAGTCCTCCACGATGGACGCTTGCTGCTCGACGTTGTAGGACTTCCAGGGCTTCCCCGGGGCATAGGCGTAAGCGTTGGCCATCACGCACTGGTTGTAGACAGAATTGAATACATAACTTAGAGCGAACGTGCTGTTCTTCCCTTGCCAGACGTGCGTAGTCTCGTGCACCAGCGTGTCCTGAGAGGAGGTGGCCAGAGCGTCGTATTCGTCACCGGCATTGATGAGGTAGGCGAGATTGATGATGCTGGAAATATAGCCGCCGGCGGCGGTTGCGAAGACTCCAGCAAGCCCGGCAGTAAAGTCACTCAGCGTCATGCCCAGGATGGCCGAGATGAGCGAGGTGGGGATGGTAAAGGGTCGCCCGTCCTCTCCAGCGGCGTCTGTGACTAGGATTCTCATTCGGTACGGTATGGTGTCTTCAAAAACATCGGAGACAATTCGGTATTCCGTGTCGCTCATCAACCGAATTTTTGTGGGCAGCTGGATACGCTTGGCCATAGGTCCTCCACATATTTGTTCCGGGTTTACGGCGCGGGAGTCAGGATTTCCGCTCGAATCCAATAGATGGTGCGGAATGTGGGGGGAAGCGTATCACAAGAAGGACTGGCGGGATGTGAAGTTTTTTTGAGGTGGCTTGGTACACCTAACCGGGGCTTGACGGCGAGGCCAATGAGCACGCGGTTCCCGTCGCGCCTCATCCTTATGCTGCGGAAAACGCGAGGCTAGGATGAGGCACGGGGCGAACGATCTACTGCTCCTTGGAGGCGGGAGCAGGCGCGGGAGGCGGCGCAACTGCCGTCACGCCAAGGATTCGGTAGCGCTGCGGCTCTGGCAACGGAGCAGTAGCGGAAGGCTGGCTCGCGATGTACGCCCATTTCTTGTCCACGCGGAACGAGACTGAATCTCCGAGAGAGACCTCTTTGTTCGCGATCTTGCAGGGCTTGGACGAGCATTCAAGTTGATAGATCTTGCTGGTGGTCTGGATGCGCATCACGTGCTCCCACTGCGGAGCTCCGCCGCCCATCATGACGGGAGCACTAGCGCCGGGCGCAGCACCGGCGGGTGGGCCACTAACAGGAACGGCAACGATAGGAGGGCCACCGGTCACCGGAACGCCGGTGACAACGCCGCCCGTATTCGGGCTAACCGGAGTGACAACCACGGGAGGGCCGCCGGTGACGGGCGTGGCGACGACGGGTCCGGTGGACATGGTGGAGGCAGCTGGCGCACCGGGAGCGGTAGACCACGTTCCTCCGCCTTGACCATGCACCTGCATGGCGGTTCCGATGACGACACCAGCTTCGGGAGTGGTTTTGGATTTCTTGTCGGTGTCGGCGGGAGGAGCCGGCGGCAACGGCGGAATGGTCTTCAGTTCCGTAGCCATGATGCGCAGCTTCTGCTCCGTTTCATTTGGAGCCGGCGGCATGTAAGCCCAGTCGCCGTCGATGCGAAAATGTACGGTATCGCCGGTTGCGATGGGCTTGTTGTCAAGTTTGCATTCAGGCATGCCGAATTGAATGCTCTTCACCTTGGTGCACAGGAAAAGATAGATCCGATCGTCGGTCGCGATTTGATAGAAGTGTCCGTGCTTGTTAATGACGGAGAGCACGGAGCCAGTTTTGTCGAATTGTGGCGCGGGAGTGTCGTCGGCCAATGCGGGAAACACAAACGAGAAAATTGCGGACAGCAACAGGAGATGCTTCGTAACCAGGGGGGACATGGGGACCTCTCGGAATCAATTCTACTCCGGATTGTTTCCGCTCCTGTGAGGCGCGGCCTCGAAACGGGGCGCGGACGGGCGCAACCCAGAACGACGAGCAGCACCCGGATTGACTCAGGAGAATCCGGGTCGACAATGTTACGCCGAGGTTAAAGCTGAAGCGCTGGTGGTTGTGATTCCACTCGGAGGCCGGATGCTGACGCTACAATGTACGCTCCGGCTAAAGGAGAATCCATGCGGGGACTTACTGGTGGCGCTGCTGCTGTGCTGTTGCTGACTGCGACGATGTTCGCGGCCACGCGTTCGGCCGACGAGGAAAAAGTTTGGACGCTTGAAAAGGCGTATTGGCAATACGTACAGGCGAATGATCTCAAGAGCTACCGCGCGCTTTGGCGCAGCGATTTTCTGGGCTGGCCGCTGGTGAGTTCTGAGCCGCTGCGAAAGGATCACGTCACCGATTGGATTACGACGCTGACGGGTGAGGGTTTGGCGCTCAAATCGTACGACGTGGAAGAGGTCGCGATCCAGGTGTCGGGCAACCTCGCGACGGCGGCGTATCGGGTCCGGCAGACTTGGGTGGATAAGAATGGGACGGCGCGCACGTCGGTGATTCGCATCCTTCATACGTGGGTGCGGGATGGTGAGACGTGGCAGATTGTGTCGGGGATGTCGGCGCCGACGAATGCGGATGGGCGGTAGGGATCGGGCTTGGCGGCTGATCCCAGTCGGACAACCTCCGGCGTGCGGGTAGACAGGCGGGGCGGCGGACCCTACAGTAATAGGTAACGCCCCTTCTCGCAAAACGGCAGTCGCCTTAGACCATTCACCATCGGAGCAGTACGCATGGGGATCAGCAATCCAGAGATTCAGAAGAAAGTATTTGGCCCTCGCTGGCAACACGAGATGGAAAAGCAGACATGGCCTTTGTGGAAGAGGCTGATCCATCGCCTTCGGCGCTGCCCAATCTGTGCGAACAAAGAGCGTGACAACAAGAAGCCATGAGGCGGCGGTGGCCACAGAGCGAGGCGTGGGGGAATGGGGTATCCGGGCTGTGACCGGGGCTAGTTGCCGGTTTTGGCCGCGCGGGACAAAGTTGCAGCCGCAGCGTTGGCCAGGCCGTTGACGATCAGCGCCTCGGCGGTCTCGGAGTCGGCGGGGCGCGCAAAGAAGTATCCCTGGCCGAAGTCGCAGCCGAGTTCCCGCAGGTAGCCGACGTGGGAAGCGGTCTCGATGCCTTCGGCGACCACCTTGATGCCGAGCGTGTGAGCGACGGCAATGATGAAGTTCACCAGTTTGCGGGCATCTTCGTCGGTATGCATGTGCATGACGAAGGAGCGATCGATCTTGAGGATGTCGACGGGCAAGCGCTGGAGGCGGGCGAGCGAGGAATGTCCGGTCCCGAAGTCATCGAGGCAGACGCTGACACCGATATCTTTCAGACGCTCGAGGATGTTCAGGGCCTTCTCGGTGGAGCCCATGGCGGCGCTTTCGGTGATTTCCAGGTGAAGCAGTCGCGGCTCGATTCCGGTCTCCTGCAATGCGGATTCTATCTGCTGCACCAGATCGGCATTGTCGAACTGCTTGGGGGAGACATTGACGGTGACGCTCAGTCCGGCCTGATCGGGGTGGTGCTGGTGCCAGGCGCGTAACTGGCGGCAGGCCTCGCGCAGAACCCATTCACCCATGGGAATAACGAGTCCAGTTTCTTCGGCAACGCTGATGAAATAGTCGGGAGACTTGAGTCCTGTATCGGAATCCCAGCGTACCAGGGCCTCGAATCCGGAGACCAGGCCGGACTGCAACTGCACGATGGGCTGGTAGTGAACCTTGAATTCGTGGGCCTCGATCGCCTTGCGCAGCTCGCGATCGAGCTGGAGGCGGTGGACAGCGTTGGTATGCATTTGCGGATCGAAGAACTCGGTGCGGGATTTGCCGAGGGTCTTGGCGCGGTACATGGCGATGTCGGCGTTGCGCAGCATTTCCTCGGCGCGGGTGTGCGGCGTGGTGCTGAGGGCAATGCCAATGCTGGCGGTAACGTAGACCTCACGTCCCTCGACGGCCAGCGTGCCGAGAGCATCGTGGATACGATTGGCGACCCGCAGGGCATCGCTGGCTTCCTTGATGTTACCGACCAGGATGGTGAACTCGTCGCCACCCATCCGGGCCAGAACTTTGCCGTCACGCTCCAGAATTTCCTCTGCACCGCCTGTGGGGCGGGAGAGCATGTCTTCGAAGCGGATGCAGCCGGAGAGACGGGCGCTGATCTGCATAATGAGATCGTCGCCGACCGCGTGGCCCATCGTGTCGTTGTAGACCTTGAATCCATCGATATCGACGAATAGGACAGCGAAGTGGTAGTCGTTCTGCCGCCGGCAGCGCTCCCAGGCGCGCTGGAGGCGATCGAGGAACAGCTTGCGGTTGGGGAGATTCGTCAGGGAATCATGCAGGGCGTTGTGCTTGAGTTGATCCTCGACGCGCTTGCGCTCGCTGATGTCGCGGTTGACGATGACGAGCATTTGAACCGCGCCTTGCGGGTTGCGGACTACGCTGGCGGTCGATTCGAGAAAGACCCAGTGGCCGTTCTTGTGGCGAATGCGGTATTCGATCTTCTGTCCCCGTCCGGTCTGGCGCGCCTGCTGGGCGGCGGCCATCACCTTTTCGCGGTCATCGGGATGAATTTGCTGGAACGAAGACGTGGTGCGGAGCTCTTCGCGGGAATAGCCGAGGAGATTGGTGTAGGCGGGGCTGTTGTAGAGGCGCTTGCCGCTGACATCGACCAGGGCGATCATGTCGGCGGCGTTTTCGCTGATGATGCGGAACAATTCGCTCTCGGCCGTCATGCGCTCTTTGAGGCGGTGCAGCCAGAATCGCTGCAGAAGAGAGTAGAGCGGGACGAGCCAGATCAGCGCCAGCAGATATGGAGATGCAATCCCGTGAGAGCGCAAGAGCAGATGAAGAAGCAGCGGCGCGGCGAGCAGGAGGAGAATTTCTGCCAGCCAGAATTGCAGGAATAGCGAGCGAGAGGGCGGATTGCGGCCTTCCGACAGAGCGATGGCAGGGAATGAATCGGATGAATCCAGCAGCGCACGCTCTTCCGAGGCCGGAGTCTTGCGGGCGGGCTGGGCGAGATGTTCTGGCTCTAACGGAGTATTCATCCGAGTGCGGAATCGTTTCCCTTCGGCGCTCGTTCCGGGACAGACGGGTGCGTTGGAACGTGGAATTATCGGCAGTTCATGGGCAGAACTTGAGCTTTCCGTAGGACGGTAACGCAATTGCACTGGTTACCGTGGGAACACACTTCGGAGTACGGCGGTGCGATTGCGACGGCGCGTCAATAGTAGGTGAGGCTGCGCTTGACTACCGTTGAGGTCTGGAATTCGCTAACGGCCGTGGAGCGATAGGATGCGGTTCGCTCCGTCCAGTTTCCATGCTCGTCGTACCGATAGGAATTGCGAACCTCGGAGTAGGAAGACGTCGCGGCGGCGGGGTCATTGGGTGGATCCAAGCGCGTGCCCCGGGTGATCTCCGACTCAGCATCCCCGTGATCGTTGTAGGTAGTATCGATCTCGTCCTGATGGTTGTAGATTCTGCGGGAGACATGGCGGATGCGGCCGAGGGAATCGTAGGTGTACGTGATGGTATAGGTCTCGAGGCTGCCTCCCATCATTTTGGCGAGCTGCGACTGTAACTCGCGGCGGACCTGGTCGGCGGGCAGCCCGTGCATTTCCACCATCTGCTTTTGGACGGCGACGGGAAATCCGGCCATGACGTCTTCGGAGATCTGCTTTTCTTCGACGATGCGTCCGGCAGCGTCGTAAGCGCGCACGGCGCGGCTCACCAGATCTCCAGATGCGTCCCGGACCTGGACTTCTGTGGGGCGGTCATGGTCGTCGTAGATGGTGGTTGCCGTACCACCGTCCGGCAGATTGGGAGGGCCGTCAGAGACTTCGAAGGGTGAACCGCTACTGGCAACGTTGGGGCGGTAGTCTTCGGCTCGGGAAACATGAGATGCAGTTTTTCGGCCGCGCTCGTCGTAGCGGAATGATGTTGGAGGCTTGCCGTCATCCGTCGTGATCTGCTGCAGCCTTCCCTGCTCATCATAGGAATGAGTTGTGATTGACGGAGCACTGCCTGCGGTCCCGGATGAGATCTTCAATAGCTGTCCTGAGGACGAATATTCGTGGTGTATCGCCCACTCCGATCCGTCGGAGTTGTGAACCCGCAAGGTCACGATACGGCCGTTGCGATCGTAGAGTATGGTGCGGTTAAACAAGAGCTGCGATGAGCCTCCCGTGGGAGCCATCATCGGATGGGCAGTTTCTTCCGTGCAGGATTTTACGGGGCCGCGGAGACCGTGGGATTTCAGGTCAGATGTCATTGCGCACCTCTCGGCAAATGACTCCAGACGGGGTAGTTTAGCACCGGGCCGCTGGCGCAAGAATTGCTTGCGGGGGCTCTGCTGCGAATAGGTGTTTCCACTCCGTCAGTTCAGTGGGAGAATACGTCCTCATGACGCGCCTCCAGGTTTCTCTTCTGCCGCTCCTGCTTATTGGTGCCAGCGTCGTTTGCTTCGGCGCAGGCGGTCCGCTCACCCTTCGCTACACCATCACTGCCAATGGCAAGGCAACCGGCAGCGAGGTGGATACCTACTTACCCAACGGACACGTGGAATGCACGTTCGAATTTAACGATCGCGGACGTGGACCCAAGATCTCGGCCAAGTATGTGCTTGATGGAAATGGCATCCCGATCAAGGTGGACGAAACGGGCAACGACTATTTGAAGGCGCCGGTCGATGAGCACTTCGAAGTGAAAGACGGGCTCGCCCGTTGGAAGAGTACGGCCGAGCATGGCGAGGCAGCAGCGGGACCGTTCTATGTCAGCAACAACGGGGCGGCGGCCGAAACAGCCTTTCTGGTGGCGGCGATCGAGAAGGCCAACGGCAAACCGGTACGGCTGCTCCCTGCAGGCGAGGGGCGGCTGGAAAAGTTGACGGATCTCACGGTTGAGGACCATGGCGAGAAGATGCACGTCACTGACTATGCGATCACCGGACTCGCCTTTGAGCCCCAAACGGTCTGGCTGGACGATGACCTGCATTTCTTCGCATCTCCCGGGACGTGGTTCGCTTTCCTGCGCGAGGGATGGGAAAAAACGAATGATCAGCTTTATGCACTCGATGTGAAGATGCGCGACGAGCGCTATGCCCGTTTGGCGAAGGAACTCGCGAGGCATCCGGGGCATCCGCTGGCGATCGAGCATGTGCGGCTGTTCGATTCGGAGCGGGCAACAATTCGAGAGGATCAGACGGTCGTGGTTTCGGGCGATTCGTTTTTGGCTGTGGGGCCGGCAAGTTCCGCACGCGTACCGGACGGTGCGGAACGGATCGACGGAAGAGGCAAGACGATGGTTCCTGGGTTGTTCGACATGCATGCGCACGCACAGGCGCTCGACGGCATTCTGAACATCGCCAGCGGCGTGACCACTGTGCGCGACATGGGCAACGACATCGATCAACTGGGGCGGCTGCAGGATCAATGGCAGAAAGGCACAGCGATCGGCCCGCGTGTGTGGAAGGCGGGATTCATCGATGGCCACAGCGAATTCCAGGCGCCCACGGGACTGTATGCGGATAGCGAAGCGGATGCGACTTCCGCAGTGAACCGATATGCGGATCTGGGCTATATCCAGATCAAGCTTTATAGTTCGCTCAAACCGGAACTGGTGCCCGGGATTGTGAAGCTGGCGCATTCCCGCGGACTGCGAGTGAGCGGGCACGTGCCGAATGGCATCACGGCGACGCAATTCGTCGAGGATGGAGCCGACGAGTTGCAGCACATCAACTTCATTTTTCTTAACTTTCTGGCGTCGCAGGTGAAAGACACGCGGACGCCCGAGCGGTTTACTGCGGTGGGCGCGAACGCTGCGAAGCTGGATCTGCAGTCGAAGCCGGTGAACGATTTCATCCAGCTTTTGCTGGATCATCACACCACAGTCGATGTCACGCTCGATGCATTTGAAGGAATGTTTACCGCACGTCCCGGGCAGATGTCGCCTGACTTCGCGCCGATTTTGAAGCGGCTTCCGGCGCAGGTGCAGCGCGGGGCTTACGGCGGAGGCCTGCCGGTTACGGTGGAGAACGATCAACTCTATAAAGACTCGTACCGGGCGATGTTGGCAATGACGAAACGCATGTACGATGCCGGGGTTCCGATTCTTGCCGGGACGGACTCGCTGGCGGGCATCATGCTGCATCGGGAGCTGGAGTTGGAAGTCCAGGCGGGAATTCCGGCGGTGAAGTCGTTGCAGATTGCGACCTGGAATGCTGCGCGCTTGCTCAAGCAAGACAAGCAACTGGGATCGATTGCTGTGGGGAAGCATGCGGATTTTCTGCTGGTAGAGGGAAATCCGGCAGAGCACATCAGCGACATTCGGCGTGGACACCTGGTGATGAAGGATGGGGTGATGTACAAGTGCGCGGACTTGTACGCGGCGGTGGGGATACAGCCGGCCGAGTGAGATCCCTTTGCCTAGCAGCTTCAGGGCAGGCGCCTCTAACCTACGTGAGGTCAGCTGCGCCCAGATTGACGCCGGCTTTTCTTGATCTGGGACGGGCTAGTTCCACGATGACGCCATCCTAGAGACTTTCCTTTCAAGAAGATCCGAGAATATTCTCGTGCTGTAAGAAAGTTCCCTTTCCGACGACTACCTAGATGTGAGCGCAATCGAGACGAATCCGGGCGGGATCAATACGCAGGACGGGCTCTACGAGGAGGCGGCCAAGGCTCATGGGGCGGCGCTGGAACGTTTAGCGCGGGCCTATGAGGCCGATGCCGATCTGCGGCGCGACTTGTTGCAGGAGATTCATGTCGCGCTGTGGCGAAGCTTCCTTGGTTTCGACGGGCGTTGCTCGCTGCGGACCTGGATTTATCGCGTGGCTCACAACGTAGGCGCATCGCATGTGCTGAAACAGCGGCGCACGCGCGGGCAGGAGTTGGTCGGTCTGGAGGAACTGGAAAACCTTCCGGATGCGACCAATGCCGTGCAGGCCGCGGACCGCAGTCACGCGCTCGATCGCCTGCTAACGCTGATTCAACGACTGAAGCCACTGGACCGGCACGTGATCCTGTCCTATTTGGAAGGGCTAGATGCCGCTTCCATCGCGGAAATCACGGGACTTTCCTCCGGGAACGTGGCGACAAAAATACATCGCATCAAGAACATGCTGGCGCGCCAGTTTCAGCAGGGAGGAAACGATCATGTCTGAGCAGGAAAATCCCACGCAGAAGCTCTGGCAGAACCAGCCCGTGGAGGGGATCAGAATGTCTGCCGAGGAAATTCACAAGCGCGCTGGAAACTTCGAGAAGAGAATCTGGTGGAGGAATGTGCGGGAGTACGTAGCATCGGCGGTCGCGGTCGGACTGTTCACGTACTTCTTTGCGACGTCGCATGATGCCCTGTCGCGGGTAACGTTCGCGCTATTCATTGCCGGGATGGTTTGGATCGTGGTGCAACTGCATCGGCTGGGCTCGGCAAAGAGCCTGCCGGTAGGCCTGGATACCTCTAGCAGCCTGCGCCTGTATCGGGCAGAACTGGAGCGGCAACTGGCGGTGGTGAAGAACGTGTTCTGGTGGTATCTGGCGCCTCTCGTACCCGGGTTTGTGGTGTACACGATCGGGTACGCGGTGAAGGTGCCACGTCCGGTGGCGTGGGCTGGGCTGGCGCTAATGGATGTGATCATCGCGGGGATGTTCTACGGCGTCTGGCGGATGAATATGCGGGCAGCGCGGTGCTTGCAGAAGATGATTGCGGAGTTGAATGGAGCGGAGTAAATCAGAAACTTTGGCCGCGGATTTCCGCGGATCTTCACGGATACACCACTAGAAACATTTTTTCGGACTGGGAGGACGGAATTATGAAACGAATTTTTCTTCTCTTCATTCTTGTGATGTCGACGATCAACTTGCGTGCGCAGGAAATTGCCGGTGATTGGGCGGGATCTCTGAAGACTGGCATGGGTGAGTTGCGGCTGGTGCTGCATCTCACCAAGGCGGCGGATGGATCGTTGACGGCTGCGCTCGACAGCGTGGACCAGGCCGCGAATGGAATTCCGGTGAAGTCGGTGACGTTGAAGGATTCCAAGCTGAAGCTCGATGTCGAGGCTGTTCACGGGACTTACGAAGGGACCGTTGCGGCCGATGCCAAGACCATTACTGGCACATGGTCGCAAGGACAGCCAATGCCGCTTGAATTCAAGAAGGCTGAGGCTCCGATCAAGACGGAGCACAAGCTGGCGAAGCCATCGGACATCGATGGCGCGTGGATGGGAACGCTGGACACGGGAGCCGTCAAACTCCGGATCGTGTTTCACATTGTGAACACCGAAGACGGGCTGGTCGCGACGATGGACAGTCCGGATCAGGGGGCAATGGGAATTCCGACTTCGTCGGTAACGCGAAACAGCAACTCGCTGAAAATCGAGGCTAAGTCGATCGGCGGCACATTTGAAGGGACGATCGCGGCGGATCTTTCTGCGATTGATGGGAAATGGTCACAGGGTGGCGGGACGATGCCGCTGCTGTTAAAACGTGTGAAGGACACGGCGGAGTTGGAGATCAAGCGGCCGCAGGTGCCGGTGAAACCGTATCCGTATCGTGAGGAAGAAGTGGCGTTCGAAAACAAAGAGCAGAACGTCACGCTGGCAGCGACTTTGACGATTCCTCAAGGAACCGGACCATTCCCTGGCGTCGTTCTCATCACGGGGTCGGGAGCACAGGATCGCGACGAGAGTCTGATGGGGCACAAGCCGTTTCTGGTCCTGGCGGACTATTTGACGCGGCACGGCATCGAGGTGCTGCGGGCGGACGATCGGGGTACGGGAAAATCGACCGGGGATTTTTCGAAGGGGACGACAGCGGACTTTGCAACGGATACTGAAGCTGGGGTGACTTATCTAAAGACGCGAGCGGAGGTGAATCCGAAGAAGATCGGACTGATCGGCCACAGCGAGGGCGGCGTGGTGGCACCGATGATAGCGGCGCGGAACAAAGATGTGGCGTACATCGTGATGATGGCCGGGACCGGCGTGCCGGGGGATCAGGTGATCGTGGCGCAGGGCGAGGCGATTGAGGTGGCGTCGGGGAAGAATCCGGAAGAGGCGGCGAAGGACGCCGCGAAAGAGCGCGAGGTGATGACACTGATAGAGACGGAGAAAGATCCGGCAGCGCTCGAGAAGCAGTTGCGAGAAAAGATGGCGGGCGAAGTTCCCGAGGGACAGATCGGGATGCAGATCAAGCAGGTCACTTCGCCGTGGTTCCGGTATTTTTTGACTCTGGATCCAGCAACGGCCCTGCGGAAGGTGACGTGTCCCGTGCTGGCGATCAACGGATCGCTCGACAAACAGGTGCTGCCTTCACAGAATCTGCCGCCGATTCGCAAGGCGCTGGAGGAAGCGGGGAACAAACATTTTGAGATCGATGAATTGCCGGGATTGAATCACTTATTCCAGACGGCGAAGACCGGGGCTCCGGCAGAATATGCGCAGATTGAGGAGACTATGTCTCCGGTGGCCCTGGACAAGATTGCGAGCTGGATTTTGAAGCAGTGAGGATCAGGTGCTGCTCACCACAGGGGGACACAGGGATTGCTGCCGCGGAGAAATCAGCGATGGCTCAAAGAGTGCTGCGGGCGGGCACCGCGAGCCGTCACACTCGCGATGCCGTACCCTCTCCTTGGGGGAGAACCCGACACTACCGCAGCGGTTGGATGAGGACCGCGACCTCGTCGCCTGAACTCAGACGCGCCATGATTTCCTTCTCGCGGCTGGTGCGCGGCAGGTTGTAATTCTCGGTCGAGGAGAAAACAACCCTGGTAAGGAACGTCTCGCTTCCGTAGCGGTTGAAGACGAGATAGGGCTTCCCCTCGCGCTCCTGGGCCTGACCGCCCGGAACCAGCAACTCGTACTTCGTGGTTCCATCCGCCAGGGACGAGAGCACAAAAAACGATCCCGAGCGTTCGACGCGGTAGCTGCCAGCAGGCATGGTTGCCTTGCCGAGAGTGAATGTGAAGGGGACGTCGGCCGAAATTCCCTGCGCGTGGGCCGGGACCAGCGAGAGCGACGCAACAAACACGGCGGACAACACAAACAACACTGACTTCTTCAGACTATTCACAACTTTACTCCTTTAGGGTGAATTCACGAATGACTCGTGTATTGCGCCCGTTCGCACGCGGTTGAGGTCCAGACACACTCCAAGTGTCCGAATGTTTGGACTCAATCCGGATAAAGAACTGTATTGGCGCGTAGTGAATTGGATTCAGCGCAATGCGTTTGGATTGATAGCAGATGTAACGATCATGTCAAAACTTTGTTGGCACCTGACCAGCGATGAATCGTTGTTCGCCACAGAGGACACAGAGTTACACAGAGGAGAAATGTCAGCTGTCTTTGCGGTAGAGCAGATTGCGCATGGCTTCGCGGCGGGCAGCGTTGGCGCCTTTGTCGGACTTCAACGGGTCGGCGGAGTTTGCGCCGGCGGATTCTTCCTCGCTGCAGTCGGGACAGCGATTGGCGAATCCGGGCTTGCCGGGTTTGAGTTCGAATTCCTCTCCGCAGACAACGCAAGTCTTCATGGAATAGGGCATGAAGTAATGATACAAGGTTGAGGGATCGGGAATCCGATCGGTAAGCGGCGACGGTAGCCTACTGCTGGGGCGCACACCATACTGGACCGGGAACGACCTTTATGGATGGTCGCGGGAAGAGTTCTACTGCGACTGGGTACGTCACGGCAGATGGTATGCGTTCCTGTTCGACTGGGATCGGCCGTTCGCCTTCATAGCCAGCGCAAGTCGGTACCGACATATGCTCCAACCCAAATTGTTGGCGGAATCTGTTCCAACAGATCTCCCCGCCCTTGGGTATGGAACAGTCTCCGCGGACGACTCGCAAATACCTCATCGACATCCTGCCATCCTCGGCGTAGGCGAAGTCAACCTTGGAATTTATCAGGGACATGGAATCCTCGAAAATCTTCCTTCCGGTCTTCAGATTGAGAATCCGGACATCCATGCCACCGTCTTCACCGTCTGCGGCTTCGAGGAACAAAAGCTCTCCCTTGATTCCTATAAACCTCCACCACCCTTTTGCAAGGAATCCCTCTGCAGCACTATGCGAGCGCCGACATGAAGGAACTTGCCTGTTGAGAATGGCGGTAGTCGTCACCCAAAGTGTTCCTTTCACCCCCGGGTCGTTCAGTTGTTTGACCATGAAGGTCGGATAATAGAAACAGGAGAGCAAAATGCGAGAATTAGGGGCCGGCCCAAGGTAGCTTGACTGTCCCAAATCCACGACGGTCTCCCGAAGGGGCTTATCGAAAGACTCGGTACGAATCGCCGAACTGAAAGGTTGCTGTGCCGAACAAGCCAAGGAAATAGCAAGGAAGAAGAGAAAGGGAGTACTTTGCGAAGCCAGCTTCCGGGCACGCACGACGTCAATTCTACTCCCTCAACTACTCAGCGGCTGAAGCCGCGCCTTCTTTTTGGGGCGCTTGCTGCACGACTAAAGTCGCGCCCTTCCCGTTCTCGGCTCGCGTCTCCATCAACAAGAACCATTATCTAGTTGAGGAAGTACTGGCGATACAACGTGTCTCTCTGCGCTGGGCGGAATCCCGCGTCGCGGATAATTCTTCGCAACTCTTCCTCTGTCGTGCAATTCGTGACGCCAGCGGCGCGGACTACGTTTTCTTCCAACATCACCGAGCCCACGTCGTTGCCGCCGAAGCGGAGGCCCATCTGGCAGACTTTCAGTCCTTGTGTCACCCAGCTCGATTGCACATTGAGAAAGTTTGAGAGGTAGAGGCGCGAGATCGCCAGAACTTTCAGATACTCAACCGCGGTGGCTTCGTCCCAATGGCGTCCGCCCAGTGCGGTATTCGCCGGCTGGAAGCTCCAGGGGATGAAGGCGGTGAAGCCGCCGGTCTCTTCCTGCAACTCGTAGAGCTTCTGGAAATGGTTGATGCGGTTTTCGAATTTCTCGCCGACTCCGAACATCATGGTCGCGGTCGTGCGCATGCCGATCTGGTGGGCAGTGCGGTGGACGTTGATCCAGTCTTCGGTCAGGCACTTGAGGCGCGCTATCTTGTAGCGGACTTCGTCGTCGAGGATTTCGGCACCGCCACCCGGGATGGAATCAAGGCCGGCATCCCGCAGACGGAGGATGGTGTCGCGAATGCTGAGGCCGCTGTATTCCGCGATGGCGATGATTTCAGACGCGGAGTAGCAGTGCAGGTGAATCTTAGGGAACCGATCTTTGATGCCGCGCAGCATTTTCTCGTGCCAGTCGATTTTGAGGTCGGGGTGGAGGCCTCCTTGCATGAGGACACCGGTGCCGCCGAGTTCAACCGTCTCGCGAATCTTTTCGTAGATGGTGTCGAAGTCAAGGATGTAGCCCTCTTTCGCGGCGGGGCCTTTGAGCGGCCGATAAAACGCGCAGAAGGTGCAGTACTCCGTGCAGAAATTCGTGTAATTGATGTTGCGATCGATGATGTAGGTGACCACGCCTTCGGGATGGAGCTTGCGGCGGACAGCGTCGGCTTCCATGCCGATGCCGATGAGGTCATCGGACTGGAACAGATCCAGGGCCTGCTGCTTGGTTAGGGACATAGGAGATCCACAGAACAGTCTATTTTAGCGGAGTTGGGGGAAAGGCTCCAGACGGGGGATGCGTGCGTGAGGATTCGTTCACGCGAGATCCTTCTCTAAGGAATGGTGATCCATCGCTGTGAGCTCGGATTGAGACGCGGCTCAGTTCTTTGCCGCTACAGCGCTTCCCTGCTTTGCGGTGTCGATGGATGCCAGGGTTTCCTCGATGCTGGGGACTTTCCATTCGTGCAGCTTCACGATCAGCGCCGCAGCGTCGGCGGCGTCTCCCGTCTCGCGATACGCCGTGATCAGGAGCTTCATCGAGAGCGGGTTGGCGACGTCTTCTTCGAGCAGCGGAATAGCGTCGGCGTATTTCTTCTGCGCGACGAGCAGAGTTCCGGCGGCACCGTGGACCGTCCGGCGAGTATTGACGCTCGAGCCAAGAGTTGCCATCTGTTCGAGTTCTGCTACGAGCTTCTGCGCAGTCTGGGTGCCGCCTGCCGCGACTGCGCGTTCGATGCGGACGCGGAGAATGTGCGCCCTTTCTTCGTCGAAATCGATCGGATTGACCTTGCCCTTTGCGGCCGTCAGCAGGGCCTCGGCGCGATCAAGATTCTTCACGGCGGCGAGAGAGTCAAGCTCATACATCGCCATGATTCGGTAGGCGCGGGCCTCCCAGATCCACTGCTGCATGGCGTGAGCCTTCGCAGCTGCGTCGCGATAGGCGGTATCCGCGTCCCGATACTTCTTTTCGCGGACATACGTGAGAGCAAGTTTCAGAGCGTATTCGGCCTTCGCCGAGTTGATGGGAACCTGCTCGATGGCCTTGGCATATTCTTTGCGGGCTTGCGCCTCGTCGCCCATGAGGGCGTAGGTCTCACCGAGTTCTTTTTGTGAAATGTAGAAGCCGGGATCGATTTTCAGGGCGAGATGGTATTGCGCCAGAGCCTCCTGATAACGGCCGGCGAAGCGCAGCATTTCGGCGTAGGAGTCGTGAGGATTCGGTTCGTTGGGAAGAAGAGTCAAGTATTTGGCGGCGAACTCGAGGGCTTTGTCGATGTTGTCGACTCGCGAATAGATATAGGCGAGCTGGTTGTAAGCGGTGGCATAGTCCGCGTCCTCAGCCAGAGCCTGCAGGGTCACTTTGCGCGCGGTATCGTATTCGTCCTGCGAGCGAAACAGCCAGTAGCCAATCATGAAATGCAGGCGCTTGTCGTGGGGAAACATGGCGAGGAGATCGTTCATCGCTACAATGCCTTCTAGGTAGCGGTTTTCGCGAACGCCGGCCAGCCAGCGGATCAGAAGTTGCTCTCCCGGTGTGACGGAGTTGATGAGGGACTCGGCTTTGGCGCGGTCGCGGGATTCTTCCGCCGGGTCGCCGGTGGTGAAACTGATCCAGACATAAGCCTGTGCAAGATCCGGATCGAACTTGAGGGCCTCGTTCCACGCGTCGAGAGCGTTGTGCCAGCGGTGATTTTCATAATGGACCATGGCGCTCTCGAAAGCGCGGGCCGCCTCGGGAGACTTGGTCGAGACAGGAAGCGTAATGGCATCGTATGCCGGACGAACTGCCGCGCCGGCCGCCGATATCGCGAGGCTAAGGATGAGGATAAAAGCGAGTGAAAAGCGCTGGAGGTTCATGGGCGTTCCGTTCAGTTGCCGTGAAGCAGGTATCCCGCTTCCATGGGAAGTTTTTCGTCCACCTTCAGGACCTTGACCTGGCTGTTGATGGAGTAGACGTTCACGATGCCGATGGCGCCGGGATTGTTGTCGACCATTGTCAATACAATTTCGTCGGAGGCGACGATCTGGATATCGGCCTTGTGGGCTTCGGCGAAGGCTTTGATTTCCTCGGGCGTCATCTTGTAGACGCGTTGCAGAAGGGCCTTGCGGTCGGCAGACTCGGGGTCGGTGAGAAAGACTCTGACCTTTTTGCCGTCGGGCCATGGTGCGGCTGCCTTGAGGAGCTTCTCGAGTTCGGCGGCCGTCAGGTTCGTAGTGCTATTGGTCTTGTTAGCGATGACGGCGAGGTCGCGCGCGTTGCACAGTGGCGCGGCCAGCAACACGAAGGCAATACAACAGGCTCGAACTCGATGCATTGCTTACCCCGGATGTCGTCATTAGAAACTGCGCAGGCATCGACGGGAACGTAACCGTAGTAACGAGTCTGAGCGGCCTCGCGGTTACGCTGAGCCGTGGCCCGAGGAGTGTACACTTGGCTTGTGGCCAGCTCGGCTACGAGGATTGGAATGAAGATTTCGGCCGCGCAGCGGGAGTATTACCGGTATACGGGCGTGTCGGCGGACGTCGAGCGTGCCCGGCGCGGGGCGAATGAACATGATTTCGCGCGGCTGCCCAAAAGCGCAGATGCAGAGCCCGAGAACCTCTGTGAAGACGCAGATCGGCTGGACGAGTGTGGGGACGGGCGCCTGCCGTCAGAAAGCAGCCTCGGGGGTGGCGCAGCGCTTTAGCGCTGCGATGAGGGTTCGTCCTTGGCGGTGGCAGCCGCTGAGGTGAACACAATTCCCCCTTTATCCACGCCCGCCACGATCCTTACGGCAGCTCTCTCACCCAGATGTTGCGGAAGGCCAGCGGCTCGCTCTTGTCGCCGTGGGCCTGCAGCTTGATGGCAGCGCCGTCGAACTTCTTGTAGAACGGCTGGCCGATGTAGCGGGTCTCACCTTTCAATTCGAAGTGATTGTCGACCAGCACGCCGTTAAGGAATGCAGTGGCGTAGGCCGGAGTCTTCAGCGAACCGTCGTCGTTGAAGACGGGAGCTGTCCATACAACGTCGTACACATTCCATTCGCCCGGCTTGCGCATGGGATTGGCGAGCGGGATGGACTGTTTGTAAATGCTGCCAACCATGCCGTTGACATAGGTCTTGTTGTTGTAGGAATCGAGCACCTGGAGTTCGTATCCGGCGTCGCCGGTGCCGGTCGAGGCAAGGAAGAGTCCGCTGTTACCGCGGGCCTGGCCAGAGCCGGTGATGTTCTCGGGCGTTCTCCATTCCATGTGGAACTGGTAGTTGTGGAATAAACGCTTGGTCTCGATGTTGCCGGCATTCTTGGCGACCGTGATGACGCCGTCCGCGACGTTCCATTTCGCTGGCTGGGAGCGATCCTGGGCGGAGACCCATTCGTCGAGATTCTTGCCGTCGAAGAGGACGATGGCATCGGAGGGCGGCTTGGAGAAGTCAGCGCCGGGAGTGACGACTTTGGGTTCGGGCGTCCAGACCTCGGTGTCTTCGGGCTTGGCTTGCTGGGCAGCGGCGGAGGTGATCAAGAGCGAGACGATGGCAATGACTTTGAGGATTTCGGTGCGCATGGCTCAAGAGGATACACCGAAATGACTGTGTTCGCAGTGCGTTCCTGCGAGCGTGGCGACCCGATCGGTGGTCATTTCGTGAAATGCCGATTGTCGCAACGGCCCTTATATCTTCTCAAAGTGGAAACCGTTGCTGAAACGTCTGCATCGCTCGGAACACTATTAGGCCAGCCAGGCGCTGGGAACTGTGCAGCAGCCCAAGCAGGTGTGCAATGGATTGGTTTGATCAACTACGGGAAGTTCTCTCCGACTACTATCCGTCTTCGGGTCCGCAAGACATCGTAGGCTACCTGCGAGGTAGTTCAGACCCGAAGGTCTGGCGGCGAATGATTCAGTCGCGTACTGAGCAGATGATCATTCTGGGGAGCGTGCCGCCGACGGACGATCAATGGGCTGCCGCTGGAGTGGCCAATCGAGGTCTTGTCCAGACCATTCGTGTCGACGATCTGCGGACCTTCATCATAACTTATGGCGGATTTATGGTTTCGCGTCCGTGGGGTAAGATCTCGACGCTTTCAACGGACGTGTTTCGGAACTATGGCATTACGATCGTCCAGTTCAGAAGGGCATTGCCCGGCAAGGAGGCGCAGAAAGCAAAACTCGTTGCGGCAATGAACAATCTGATAGATGCTATCACCCGGCAAATGAACATGACCTCCGGCGAGCATAAGCTTGAGGCCGGACTGCTCACCGGGGCGCAAGGCAACTTCAGCGGCTTCTGGGGATACTGGACCAATCACCTTTTCAACACAGACGTCCCGCCCATCGCAATCTGGAGTCAGTGCTTCGCCGAACTCGCACATGCCCGATCCACGTTGAAAGAGGGAAAATTCGGCGAGTCAGGAAAGTCTATCGTTCGCGCGCGATCCGAGCTTCTTAAAGCCAGTGGTGTGTATTACCGTTGGAAAAACGGAATTGCGGGCGCTGGCACCAAGATGCAGATAACGATCGGGGTGGTGGCAGTCGCGCTCATGTTAGCGGCGGCGGGAGCCTATTTCGCTACCGCCGCAGAACCAACAGCGGTTGCAGCGGTCAACAAGGTCGGAGCGCTCATAGACACAGCGGACTCAGTTCTTGCCGATGTCGTCACGACGGCACCGGGCGGTGCCGCCGCACCCTCCGTAGTGGCTTATGAGGAAGCATTAGAAGAAGCCGGCGAGACAGTGGAACAGCTACTGAAGATGATGGAGTAGGTCCCGCGCACGGGGATTCACCGTCCGTGTCAGAACAGCATTGTTGTCGCTTGTTGTGGAAGATTGCCTTTGCACTCGAAGCCTCTGATTGGCTAGGAGTCGCTCCGGTTGCTCTCTTCTCCGATGGCCCTCGCTTGCTCGTCGACAGCCAAAGGCGCCTGTCCCCGCATGTTCCATACCGGCCCCGCAGTCTTCCATCATTCCGCCGGGTTGCATTGGGATGGAAAGTTGATACCATTCAGGGCGCACTGGAGGTCTTTATGATTACTCGCCGCAGTTTCATCATAGCTACTGGAATGACCGCGCTGGCTTCTACCCGTGTTTTTGGCGCGAACGACAAGCTTCGCATTGGCGTGATTGGAGCGGGGCATCGCATGAAAGGGCTGCTCGATTCGGCGGACCGGACAGGAACGCCCTACGAAATTGTCGCGGTGAGTGACGTGTACGGGCCGAACCGCGATGCGGTGAAGGATCGGTCGAATGGACTGGCGACCACGCATCTGGATTATCGCGAGGTGCTCGAGAAGAACTTGGACGCGGTGATTATCGGGTCTCCGGATCACTGGCATGTGCCGATGGCGGTGGATGCGCTGAAGGCGGGCAAGGATGTGTACCTTGAAAAGCCGGTGACACACACTCTGGACGAGGGCGTGACGCTGACCAAGGCGGTGCGCGCGGGAAAGCAGATCCTGCAGTGTGGGATGCAGCAGCGCAGTTGGACGCACTTTCGCGACGCGGTCGATCTGATCCAGGCGGGGAGCTTGGGGCGCGTGCTGCAGGTGCGGGCGTACTGGTGGCAGAACTATCAACGCAACTGGGTGGCAAAGCCGATCGATCAGCAGGCGCTGGACTGGAAGATGTGGCTGGGATCGGCGCCGGAGCAGGCATTCTCGGACGAGAAGTACGCGCACTGGCGCTGGTACTGGAACTTCGGCGGCGGGGCAATGACCGATCTGTTCACGCATTGGGTGGATGTCGTGCACTGGGCGATGAAGTCGGACACGCCCCGAAGCGCCTTCATGCTCGCCGACAAGTACATGTTCGACCAGTGGGAGTGTCCGGACACCGTGCAGGCGGCGTTCCGGTATCCGGGGTTCGACGTGGTCTATGAAGGAATGATGGCTTCCTCGATTGATGACGGCGGGATCGAGTTCCGCGGGACGGACGCAACGTTGAAGATCGACCGCAACGGATTCGCCGTGTACCGCGAGGGGGCGAATCATGATCAGAATCCGGTGCTGAGTTCGAAGAGTTACCGCGATGGCACGATCGACCATATGGCGAATTTCTTTGATTGCGTGAAGTCGCGGAAGGAACCAAATGCTCCGGTAGAAACGGGAGTCGCTGCGGCACGAGCGGGACAAATCGGAAATCTGGCTTACAACAAGGGTGGGCAGGTTAGCTGGCCGGCGAAATCATGAGGCTGGGGGCAGCCACAGGAAATCAGAGTGCCCGTATTGATCGAAGGTAGAAACGGACCGGCGCGTAATCGCAGATTGGCAATGGTATCCGAGTTCGCGGAGAAGGTTCCAAGTTGTCTCGCGGCCGACTTCGGAACACTCGAGCACCAGCACTGGCCTGGCGGAGCGGATCGTCTCCCGCATTCCTTGTAGAACCAGGCCTTCGGCACCCTCAACATCAATTTTCACGAATCCCGGGCGGGCAATTTTCCCGGCCTGCACCAGACTGTCGATGGTGACCGTTCTGACGCGGAACGCCGCGGCTGAGGCATCATTGCGGTACCACATGAGGCTGGGCATTGATGAGTTCCCCTTCATACGGATGGTCGCTTGGCCGCATGTGTTGGAGGCCGCGGTGTCGAATACCGTGACGTTCGTCAGCCGGTTCGCCTCAATGGTCTGACCCAGGCATTCCAGGTTTTCCGGAACAGGTTCGAAGGCGAACACGTGCCCGCCGGGTCCGACTTGCCTTGCCAGAGATAACGACACATAGCCGAGATTGGCTCCGACGTCGTACACGGTGTCGCCGGCCGAAACGTATTGGCGAATGATCCTTTGCAGATGGGGTTCCGCGGTTCCGAGGAGATAGCTGAGATTGTCCGCAGGAGAAACACAGATGCGGTAGCCGGAAGCGAGTCCACGCAAGATACGGCGCGGCCTGCGTTCGTCTCCGATCCAGGCGACGATACACGATTTTGCGAACTGCCGAAGGCTCACACTCCCCCCGTAAGAGGGGTTATACGACGTTCACTGGCCGAAGGGCAATCCTCTTCCAAGTAATTGAAAATGGCGATGTTTTGAACGCGTTCAATTTTACCCTTGACAGCGCCCGAGGCCGGGGATAAAGTTGTTTTGAACACGTTCAACAGGAGGAGATATGACAGCAAACAGCATCATTTCGGTGACTTACCTGGCGTACGTTCTGCTCAGCGTGACACTGACGATTTGGGTGGCACGGACTTTGTACAAGCGTGGGGCCATTTTCCTGGTCGACGCTTTTCACGGGAACCGCGAACTGGCCGATTCGGTGAACCATCTGCTGGTGGTGGGGTTCTATCTGATCAACATTGGGTTTGTGTCGCTGGTGCTGAAGACGGCAGAGGTCATCACGACCTCTCGTTCGGCCATTGAGTTACTGAGCGACAAGATGGGCATGGTTCTGCTGATTCTTGGCGGCATGCACTTCTTCAACCTGTATGTGTTCTCGCGGATTCGGCGCAGTGCCCGCGGGCCTCGGACTCCAGTGACGCCCGCGCCGCCGGTAGCTCCGGATGCGATGTTGAAGATGGCACGGTAAGGCAGGCGTCGGGCTTCAGGCGTCCGGCGGCGAGAGTTCGGTCGAGGCTACTTCACAGCAGAGAACGCCGAGGGGTTCGCGGTGGAACTGAGATCGGGGAAGGGGACTGGTATGGAAAAGCTTTATGTCATCTACGATCCAAAATGTGAATTGTGCTGCCGACTAAGGAACTGGATTCTGGTGCAGAGGTCGTGGATTGGGATCGCTGTGGTGGAGCAGGGATCGGAGAAAGCGCGGCGCCTGTTTCCGGACCTGGAGCGGATCGCCACCAAAGAAGATCTTGCCGTCGTCAGCGACGAAGGATCTGTATATCTGAACGACCGAGCCTGGATCATGGTGATGTACGCGATGGTGGAGTACCGGGAGTGGGCGGCGCGGCTGACGCATCCGCTGCTGATGCCGCTGGCGCGGCAGGCGTTCGCGGCGCTGTCGAAGAACCGGCACTGGCTGTCGCGCATCCTGAGTGCGGAGAATACGGAGGCCATCGCCGACGAGCTCCGGCAGGTTGAGATTGGGGCATGCGCGCTGCCGGCTAGCCATGCCGGAGCTGCGCCCGCGCCACATATATCGACGGTGAGGGAGTATCTGCAATGACCAATACGACGATCAAGCCCAGAGTCACGGCCCGCGCGGAAGATACGCGGCGGAAGATTTACGAGGCGGCGATGGAATCGTTTCGCGAGAAAGGATTCGACGAAACGACCATGCGTGATATCGCGGCCAAGGCAGGCGTGGCTCTGGGCGGGGCTTATTACTACTTCTCGTCCAAGGATGCGATTGTGCTGGCGTTCTACCGTGAGATGCAGGATGCGAGCACATCGCTTGTCGGCGCCGCGCTGGCGGGAAAGAAAAAAGTAAAGGAGCGGATTCGGGCAGTGCTCGATGAGCGCTTGAAGCTTCTGGGGCCGAACCGCAAGTTTTGTTCGGCGTTGTTCCGGCATGCGCCGGATGGAGCGGATCCGCTGTCGCCGTTTAGCGAAGAGACGCGGTTAATCCGCGAGGCGGCGGTCGACCAAATGCGAATCGCGGTGCAAGGCGGAGAGGTGAAGATCCCAGCAGATCTTCAGCCACGGCTGCCTTATTTGTTGTGGCTTTATCAGATGGCGCTGATCATGTACTGGCTCTACGACCGGTCGGCGAACCAGGAGCGCACGGAGAAATTGATGGAGAAGAGCCTGGGGCTCCTGGTGAATCTGCTGAAGATTTCGTCGTTGCCGTTGATGAAACCTCTGCGGAGAACGGTCCTGGAGTTGGTGGAGAGCGCGGCAGGATAGCAACGATGAAAAGAGGCTTACCCAAAACCTGGTGGTCTAGGCTGCTGTTGATTCTGGCCACATACATCTTGGCGGCCGACATTCTTCCAAACATGTTGCTCATACTCGCCGACGGCGTCGGGTACTTGCCCTACAGCGACCGACCTGGCCCAGGGTGGCATGTGGCTCATGTCCTGAGTTTTCAGGAGGTGGGATTCTACGCCGGCTTCGCGCTTCTGCTCTTGCGTGGCACGACCCTCTGCGGTGCGACGTTCTCGGTTTCCGGATTAGTTTTGGGATTTTGTGCCCTGCCCCGATGGGTAGTGCGGCTTATGGCTGTGCCAGCCGCCTTCTTGGCGAGCGGGTTCATCATGGCTGCGGCCGGCTGGTACATCGCAATTTCTGCCTTGGGCGTATACGCCGCTGCGGGATGCGGAGCGCTCTGGGGATTCTTTGTATTCCCAAGACTTATCCCTCAACTGGGCAAAGTCTTGCCGACGTCGCTTCGGATTGCCGTGCCCATCGTGATGTTTCTCGGCGCTGCGTACTGGCTGATAAGGCCGTTGCTGCCCGATCCTGGGCTTACGAACGCCAAGGTGGAAGTCATCCGTCGTGACGATAAGGGTGCAGATCTGGCCACAATCGATCTCAGTTTCGTTGGATCATCCATCGGTCCGCAGGTGAAGGGATCTGGCAAGTACGTGTCGACGAACCGGATGCAGTTCGCGACCGACGGACGAAATCAGGTGCGGGTGCTGTTGATCATTGACGATGATCGCCCAGTACCGCACACATTTGTCCTGCCTCGTTCTGGAGATGCGATATACCGGCAGCAACAGGGGCAATGGCGAGAAGAGAGGATCGAGGCGCGGAGATCAGAAATCTCGTTGAATCTGACTTCCCCCGACGGGCGCGGGATCGGCCTCGGGACTCAGGGACCTTGTTGCTCGTCAATGTCTGAGAGCTTTGGGCAGTCCCGCTGACAGCAGAGAAGGAGAGTCTCTGGTTCATGCCACAAGAGAATGAACAGGTCGAGCGCGGGACGGTCGTGATCACGGGAGCGTTCAGCTACACGGGAAAGTATGCGACTCGTCTTTTGCTGGATCGCGGATTCCGGGTGCGGACTCTCACGAACCATCCGCAGCGGGAGAATCCGCTCGGGAGTGCCGTGGAGGTGTTTCCTTACAACTTTGATCGTCCGGAGAAATTGCGGGAAGCACTGGAAGGGGCCTCGACCCTGATTAACACCTACTGGGTACGGTTTCCGCGCGGGAAGGCGAGTTTCGAGGGCGCGGTGGAGAATAGCCGGAAGCTGTTTCGAGCGGCGAAGGATGCCGGCGTGAAGCGGATCGTCCATGTCAGCATTGCCAATCCGTCGGCGGGATCTCCGCTGGGCTACTATCGCGGGAAGGCGCAAGTGGAAATGGGCCTGGTCCGATCAGGCGTTGCGTACACGATCCTGCGGCCGACGGTAATCTTCGGAACCGAAGACATCCTAATCAATAACATTGCGTGGTTCGTGCGGCGGTTTCCGGCATTCGGGATACCGGGAGACGGGCGCTACGGGATTCGTCCGATTTATGTGGAGGACATGGCGCGACTGCTCGTAGACGCAGTCGACGCGCGCGAGAATGCATTGATCAATGCCGTGGGGCCGGAGACATTCACGTTCGTGGAACTGGTCTCACTCATTGCGCGGAGTGTCGGACGATCGATGCGATTCGTCCACGTGCCGACATGGGTGGCCTACATCGCGACTCTAACGACGGGATGGGTCGTGGGTGATGTCGTGCTGACGCGGGAGGAATACCGCGGGCTGATGGGGAATCTGCTGGCACCGGATGGGCCGTCAGCAGGACAGACGCGGCTCAGCACATGGCTGGCCGAGCATCGAGAACAGCTTGGAATGCGATACGCGTCGGAGGTGGCGCGGCATTACTGAAAACCAGGCAGGAGGCTAGTCGAGGAGGGGGGTAAGTGGCGGGGATCCGCCGGTGCGATCCCCGCCGAGTGGAGGCAAACGCCGCGCATCAAGCCGCGGCGTCGAGGTCCCGATTGGCGCCGGGGCGGTTGTCGCGTTGATATTCGAGTTTGATTTTGCCATTGTTGACTGCGGTCCAGGACTGACGCTCCACGGGGTGTGTGCGTTTCTCCCCTTTGCGGAGTTCGTAGTTATTTTGGACGCCACTGCCGATCCTCAAGCCGTACTTGCCGTGGGAATCGGTTTCGTTGCGGAACTCGACCGACTTGGTAACGCCGGCCGCTTCCCCGATGACTTCTCCGGCAGGAAAGTCACGCCAGCCGATCATCGGCGATGCTCCGCCCCGGCCACGTGCGAGGCGAAGAGCGCGCGCCTCGACCTGGGCAAGAATCTCCTCGACCGTACGGGTTTCGGAGGCCTCATGTTCGGTGAGCATACGGGTGTTGAGCAGAGCGACGAGGCTTTCGAACATCTTCAGATCGATTCTCCCGCTGAGCAGACGATCCTCGTATTCCTGGATGCGCTTTTCCTTGGCCGCGACCTCCTTGGCGATGCGTCGGTTGAAGGCATCGGTCTTTTGCGCAGTAATGCAACCGTTTTCGCCGTTGGTTCTGTCGTGGAACATGTTCTTTGTGGCCGGGGAACAAATGACCCCCAGATTGAACGAGCTGGAGACTGGGATGGTGAACAATCCCTGGAAGCGGACTTCCTGGTCGAAGGTGATGGATTGTTTAAACGAGTTGCGAACGAAGGACAGATTGACGCTCACCGACCAGGGTGCGAGCGAGGAGAACCAACTGCTGTCAGGTTCCTTGGGCTCTTGCGGAGCGGGATTCGGTTCGAAGCGGAACATGCCTTCGCCAGCGGTGATTTTGGCGTTGATCGCCTCAAACACAGTTTTGGTCGACTGGAGCATCTGCAAACCGAACTCGGAGTCGGCGCGGCCCTCGATGAACTCGATCCGAATAATGTTGTCCCGGTACAGGCTCTGGGCGATTCCGTCGAACTGGCTGGTCAAGTTGAACCATCCGATCTTCGCTCCGACATCAGCCTTGTTCCGCACGTACTCCCAGACCTGCTTAAGGTCCGCGTGCAAGCGAGCCACAAAGGGTTCGCCGTAGAGTTGGAGTTTGCCCAAGATGTTCATGCCGATGGTGGGTGAACTGGCCTCTTCCTGGTTGTTGGTGAGTCCGGCAATGAGCTGTGGGAACAGGCTGTTGCCGGAGTCGATGTTGAAGTTAAAACTGGAGCCGACGCTCACGGTGGAAGGAAAGGCATACTTGCTGTTGCCGCCGAGAGACGCGACGCCCTGAGCGAAAACCGGTTGAGCGGTTGTCTCCTGAAGCAAGACCGGGACCAGTTGTGCATCGTCGATGTCGTATACCCGGCCAATTTCATCCCGCAATGCGTCCAGTTGCTCGCTGGTCGCGTCGAAGCGAACTTTGCCGGCGACAACGCCACCTGTGAGGTCCTGGTACTCCTTGCCGGACTGGACCCACTGAGGTTTGGCCCCGATGCCGTAGTAGGTGCAGTCGAAGGATTCCAGGGTATCGCCGAGGACGGCCTGGCCGCTGCCCGGGAAATATTCAAACCGGATGGGATTGTCGCGGTCCTGAAAGGCAATGACGCCTTTCGCCGCAACGGGTCGATTAATTACCCCTGCCATATGAGCCTCCTTTGAGTTGAATCGGTTGTGAAGCGTGATTGAACAGACCCCCACTTGTGGGTGTCACAAACGTGCGAGAAGATATCGAGCTTGGAACCCCTGCCGCGTAGTCTAGTGGTGAACGGACAAGATGAAGCAGCGGGCCAACAAAAAAAGATGGAGCAGGTCCCAAATTGGGAAGGTTAAAGCAGCCGCAAGGCGGGTCGTGGCAGAAATGCTGTGCCGATCAGCGGTGCCTACAGAATTCCGCCGTTGAGAGGTCGCTCCGGTACGGAGGACCATATCACTCCGGCTTCGTTCCTGCTTGGTGCCTCCTACCTGCGCAAACTCACCTGCGCTGATCTGCGCATCCGCTGTTCTTCCCTGCTCTCCTCTTTCATTGCATCGCTCCCCCGCGAGATTTCAGTTTTTCTTGCACGGGCGCGGGATTCTCATCAGGAAAATCTTTTTCAACCCCTGTGTTGACCGGAGCATCTCTACAGTTCCGCGCGAGTGTCAGCCGGGAAGTTGAAAGCGATGTCTGCAACGCAAGTGACGTACGACAAACCGACAGTGAATCCGTGGCTGATCGCATTGGCGGTCATGCTGGCGACGTTTATGGAGGTGCTGGACACTTCCATCGCAGCAGTGGCGTTGCCATACATCGCTGGGAGCTTGTCCGCCACAAACGACGAAGCGACCTGGGTACTGACGAGCTACCTGGTGGCCAATGCCATAGTGCTGCCCGCAAGTTCGTGGCTCTCTCTGCGGTTTGGGCGCCAGAGGTTCCTGCTGTTTTGCATCGTGCTGTTCACGGCGTCGTCCTTTGCGTGCGGTGCCGCAACCAGCCTGGGAATGATTCTGCTGGCGAGGGCTCTGCAGGGGGCCGGCGGTGGCGCGTTGCAGCCTCTTTCGCAATCGATCTTGTTGGAGACGTTTCCTCCGCAAAAACGCGGCATGGCGATGGCGGTGTTCGCGCTCGGTGTGGTGGTGGCTCCCGTGCTGGGCCCGACCCTGGGCGGATGGCTCACCGATACATACTCGTGGCGATGGGCGTTCTACATCAATATTCCCGTCGGCGCGTTTGCAGTGTTCATGATCTCGCGTTACGTATCAGATCCGCCTTACATCAAGAATGCGCATCCAGGGAAGTTCGATGGTGTGGGGTTGGGATTGCTGGCGGCCTGGCTGGGTGCGCTCCAGATCATTCTCGACAAGGGGCAGGAGGACGACTGGTTCGGCGCGACGTGGATCCGTTGGGCGGCGGTGATCCTGGTCGTGAGTTTCGTCGCCTTTCTGATTCGGGAGTTCCGGCACGAAAAACCGCTGGTGGATCTGCGGGTCTTTCGACATCGGAATTTTGCCATGGGGTGCGTGCTGATCGGGCTGTTCGGAGCGGCGATCTACGGATTGATCACGCTACTTCCCCTGTTCTATCAGGAACTCATGGGATACACCGCGTTGGCGGCGGGATGGGCCGTGAGTCCGCGGGGCATAGGTGCGATTTGTGCCATGCCGGTGATTGGATACCTGACGGCAAAGATCGACAATCGGTTCCTCATCGCGTTCGGCTTCTGCCTGTTTGCCATCACCAGCCTCTGGTTCAGCGAAGTGAATCTGGGGATCGGGCAATGGAGTTTTCTCTGGGCTGTGGTGCTGAGTGGATTTGGGTCTGGGTGCGTGTTCGTGCCGCTGTCCACCACTTCGATGGCGTTTCTGAAGAATGAAGAGATCGGAAACGCCAGCGGGCTCTACAACCTGCTGCGCAACATCGGCGGAAGTATCGGAATCTCGATCGTGAACACGATCGTGGCGCGGCATGAGCAGGTGCACCGCAATGAACTCGGAGCGTCGCTGGTGGCGGGGAGGGAGTCGGTACGAGGGGCAATCGGTGGCCTGCAGGGCTATTTGGGCGCGCAGGGTGCATCTTCTACCACGGCCACGCAACAGGCCTACGGGCTGCTGGACCACACGCTGAACACGCAGTCGCGGCTGTGGTCATATGTGGACGATTTCCGTTATATGGCGCTGGTGTGTTTTGCCTGCGTGCCGATTGTATTCGCGCTGAAGAAGTCAGTGGGCAGAGGACGCCCGGGCGGGGCCCACTGAGGATCGATAGTTCTCTTGCTAGAGCAGGGATCTCGGAGCTCGAGCCAGCGGGAAGCCGCCAGCCTCGCTCTTTGGAGCATCCCAATCACCGCGGCAGCAGCGGTCATCGATCATCGCTTAGGAGCTAGAAAGATAGTGCGATCTATTGGCTCGGGCAGGCCGCTCCGGTGGGGTCCGCACCGATCGAGGGCGGCAACGTTGCGCCTCTGCCGGGTGGGCTTTCGGGACCGTTATCGGCGTTCTCGAAGCCTTGGAAGTCGTAGGTGCGCGAGGCCGTTCCCGAGAATTCAAAGGCGACTCCGCGATAGGCTGTGAGGTCGTGTTGGCCGTCGGGCAACCATGCGGACAACGATGTTCCGCCTTGAAAGACCGCGTTGCCGGTCAGTCCCCATTCGGTGGGGCCGGACGGGTTGAGGGTGCAGCTTGACGGCGCGGAACAATTGCCTGTCCAAACCTCTCCCGCGACGGGCACAGCTCCATCATCGCCCGTCGCTCCCGTGGGAAGCAGCCGCAAATTCTGGATGCTGAAGGCAAATGGCGCGGCAGGCTGGTCGATGGAAAAGAGGATCGAATCGACCTCGGACAGATCCAATGGGACCTGTAGCTGCCCCCACGCGCCCTGCGCCATTTGCGAAAAATCGATCTCAACTCGCCGTGGCCCTGGCACGGGAGCGAGCGTCGTATAGGCAAAGAAGTAGTTGTAGTCGGAGATGATCGAAAGCGGTTGGCTAAGCGCGACGGATAGCGGAAAGGGTTCGCCCACTTGATTGTGCAAAGCCTGGCCTGCTGACCAGTCCTCGCCAACCTCAGTGCTGCCGGGCACGAAGTTGATGCCTTGATGCTGCACGTCGAGAAACGTGTTGTTCTCGATGTCGATAGGTGCGGTTACGTTCACTCCGTTCCAGAGGATGTTCTTGGCAAGATTGTCGTGCAGGTAAAAATTCGGACTGTCCGCGTCGAGGTAGATCGCCGCGCCCCAACGCGACGGGTTGCCGTCAGCGATATTGTAGGCAACCTCGGTACCCTGGCCGTTCATGCCCCATGCATGAATGATCCCGCAGTCCTCAATAAACATGCAGGTGTCCTGGACCAGGTTGTAGCGGAAAGTCGAGCGCGGCGCTAGATCGATCCCGGCATTGAACGTCCTCTGCACGGTGTTGTTTTCAACCAGCTCCTGGTCCCCGCCAGTGGCAACAATTGCGGAACTCTCACTCCAGTTCCATCCGTTGTCCGTTACCGTGACTTGGCGTACAGTGTTGCCCCTGCCAGCTACGTTGATTCCCGAGCGTCCGGCCAAGTGCACCTTCCCGCATTGGACCGTGTTGCCGGTGCCGGAGATATCGACGCCGCCGAGGTTCTGCGGCATCAACGCATAGCCATCAACGATGCGAGCCCAGTTGGGTGCTTTCAGATCGAAGTTGCTGACCGAGCATGAAGTTGCGTTTTGCAGGTTGAACCAGCCGCCGCGCGAGGAGATGCCTTTGATATTCACAAACGAGCGGTCTGCGAGAGTTAGGACTGCGGGAGCAATGCCTGCCTCTACCTGCGTGTTGCTGCCGAAGTTGTCGGGCATCCACACGTAGAGTTGCGAAGCGGCGGGATCAAACCACCACTCCCCGGGAGCATCCAGCAGGTTAAGCTTGCCGAAGATATAGAACCGGTTGCCGCGGCGTGGGATGAGTTCCGGCAGACTCTTAACCGGCGATGTCCAGGTCAGTTTGCCTTTCTTGCGGTCATGCGTGACGATCTGGCGGTCGTATGCCACCCACTCCTGGCCGGCCATGACCCGGACCCATGCGCCGGTCAGGTCGACCGCAGGCAGGTTCGCGTAGGTTAGCGATGTCTCCGATCCATCATCGGCCCGCGCCAAAGTCATACCGGCGAAGTCTTCGACGGCTGTGTTGGGCCAGCGCGCCTCGTTGTACAAGACGCCATCCACAAATACCTGTGTGGGCTGCACAGTCCATTTCGCTTTGTAGACCGATCCCGAATACTGCGTCCAGGGCCCGCTGACCAGCGATGCGCCCACCAGCACTGGGCTTTCACTCGGGTAGGCCTCAATTGTGATCGGAGCCCCCGCCGTCCCGGACTGCGGCACGGTGACGGTCTCGCGGTACGCGCCACTGCGCACGTAAAGCGTATCGCCGGCGGACAACCGGTTGACGGCATATTGGAAGGTGGCAAAGGGCTGGCTCTCGCTACCCGGCCACAGATCGCTTCCCGACGGCGAAACGTAATACTTAGCGGGCGTGTGCGGGGGTGCCGCAATTGTGTAGGAGGCACTGGTCACTGCGCTGTCTTTGCGCCCACTGGCCGACGCAAGAGCGTAGATCGTCTCCGTCGTGCTGACCGTGATCGGCGCCGTGTATTGTTGCGAAGCCTTAGTGGGAGTGCTTCCGTCCATTGTGTAGTAGATGGTCGCACCCGTTGTGGCGGTGGTGATGGTCACAGCCTGCGCTGCGGAGTAATTCCCCGCGGCAGGGCTAAACACGGGCGTGGCAGCCTGCGGTGTATCTTGCGGGGGCGGAACATCGGTTGAGGCCTTACCGCACCCGGGAATGTTGAGCGTGGCGGCCATCAAGCATAGTGCACCGAGTGAGTGAACAATCGCCTTCATCGCTGAAGACTTGGGGACACGGGACGTACCCCCGTCTTTCTCCTCCGGATTCGGGAATCACGAAGTGAAACGCGATCCGTTGACTGCGTTTCGCGCCGCCCCCGTTGCTTTGTTGATATGGCCCGCTGGCCGCGCGTCATCGCCGTCAACGTTCCCCATCATGTTACGCAGCAGGGCAATGCCCCACAAGTGATGCTCGCCAGCCACTCCTCCCCATCCGCCGTTTGACAGCGCTTTGCGCCTTACCTAGACTGCTGGGTACGCGTCTTGTGAGGTTCCGGCATGAGCGGTTGGCTGCAAAATAAGTTCGAAAAAAACTTCCTGATTTCTACCGTCGACTACGTGTTCAATTGGGCGCGGAAGTCGGCGGTGTGGCCGATGACATTTGGGTTGGCCTGCTGCGCAATCGAGATGATTGCGTCGTCGACATCGCGGTTTGATATCGCGCGGTTCGGCGCCGAGGTGTTTCGTCCCAGCCCGCGGCAAGCCGATTTAATGATCGTTTCGGGCACGGTAACGCTGAAGATGGCGCCGGTGGTGAAGCGGATTTATGACCAGATGCCGGACCCGAAGTGGGTCATCTCGATGGGCGCCTGCTCCTCGGTGGGTGGTCCGTTTAATACTTACGCGGTGCTGCAGGGCGTGGATAAGATTGTCCCGGTTGATGTCTACGTGACCGGATGCCCGCCGCGTCCGGAGAATCTGTTTTACGCGCTCCTGAAGCTGCAGGACAAGATCGACACTATGACCGTGGCGAAGAGGCCGACAGAAGTCCGGCTGAACGAGAACATGGTGGAGACCTTCAAAAAGCAGATCATGATTGCGCAGACCTTGCAGCCGAAATGACGGCGTTTAGTGGGCGTGACCCTGAAAGTGGCGAGGGGTAAGCACGCTGCGGTCATCCTGAGCGGAAGTCGAGCGAAAGCGAGACTGCAGTCGAGGGATCTCTGAACGAACCTATGGCCTTCACTCGAATCATTTCTCAAGTACATCTTCCTACCACCAACGAAGCGCGAAACTTCCCCTGCAATGGAAAGATGATTTGCATCGTGAACCTGTGGGGCAAGTTCACGGCGATGGACAACGAATGCCTGCATCAAGGCGGTTCGCTCGGACAGGGCGTGATCGAGAACGATAAGGTTGTCTGTCCCTGGCATGGGTGGAAGTGGGATCCGAAGACGGGCACGGCCGAGGGCCATCCGGAAGCAAAGCTGAAGACGTATCCCCTGAAGGTGGAAGACGGGGAAGTTTATATCGATATTTAACAGCGCCGTTGCTCTTCGCCGGCAGTCAGGATGCGCGTCATGCTCCGGCTTTTCACGCCGCCTTCCCTTTCACTACATTTAGATTCGTCGACGAAACGGCGGATTGCGGTCATGCGCCCTGCAATAATTTGAAGTGCGCCCTTTGGAGATGCTGGGGGTGTGCACGCTCCCTTCGCTTTGCTCAGGGTCGCGGGGCGGACCCTTCGGCTGCGCTCAGGGCGGGCTGCGTCCGCCCTGCACAACCGCAGATTGGAGAACGACGATGAACCGCAGGACTTTTCTACGTGGCGCGGCTTCGGCTGCTCTGGTTTCCGGCGCTATGACTCGGTCGTTCGCAGCCTCTCAACAGGCTCAGTCGATTCCTGTTGACGCTGCCGCCTTCACCAAGCATCCGCGGGCAATCACCATGTGGGAGTTCTCCTGGATCGAGCGCCGGTGGCCGGGCGCCGGGTACGAAGACTGGGACCAAGCGCTGGATGAACTTGTCGTCCGCGGGTACAACGCGGTGCGGATCGATCCGTTCCCGCACTTGCTGGCGGCCGATCCGCACAAGACATGGACGCTTTGGCCCGAGTGGAATACGCAAGTGTGGGGATCGCCGGATGTAAACCGCATTGTGCTGCTGCCTGGATTGTTTGAGTTTCTGGGGAAGTGCCGCGAGCGCGGCATCATGGTCGGGCTGTCGACATGGTACCGGAAGGATGATGCCGATACGCGGATGACCATCACCGGACCCGAGGTGCTGGCGGCGAACTGGATCAAGACCCTCGACCTGATCGCGCAAGCCGGTTACTTCGACACCATTCTCTACACCGATCTGTGCAATGAGTGGCCGGGAGAAGACTGGGCTCCGTTCGTGAAGCCGCACATGACTTATGGCGACTGGGGCAAGCAGGAATCTCTCGACTACATGCACAAGGCGGTAGCCGTGGTGCGTGAGAAGTATCCGCAAATGCCGCTGCTGTTCTCCTGTGCCGAGGACACTCCCGAGAAGTATCTCGAGCACGACTTGAGCGATTTCGATCTGCTTGATCCCCACATCTGGATGGTGCAGCAGAATCAGGGCGAGTTCTACAAGCTGTCGGAATATGGCTACGAGCGGTTCGATTCCAAGGGATACACGAAACTAAGCCTGAAGGCCGACGACACGTATCGGGCGCGGCCGGACTACTGGCAGAAGTTGCTGGCGGACACGATCGACCGGCATGCGGCGGTCTCGCGCAAGATGAAGATGCCGCTCATCACGACCGAATGCTGGGGGATCGTCGACTACAAAGACTGGCCGCTGTTGAAATGGGACTGGGTGAAGGATCTGTGCGCACTAGGTGCGCGGCGGGCGGCAGCAAGCGGGCAGTGGTTGGCGGTGGCGACCAGCAATTTCTGCGGTCCGCAGTTTGTGGGCATGTGGCGCGACAAGGAGTGGCATCAGCAGTTGACGCACGCGATCAAGACAGCAGAGATTACGGCAGAGCTGCGGCAGGGGCGCTTATACGGAAGGTTGTGAAGGCCCGCTCCGACGAGACCATCGGGATTCGAATCGAGCACTCGCGGGACAACGCATGTCATGCCAACTCAGCTCGGCCTGCGGTCGATCCAGACGTACAGGTTTTCTTTGTCTGCCTTGGTTTGAATATTAACGCCGTCTGCTGAAGCCGCCCGATGGACCGCGGACCGCAAGTTGGCCACTTCCACGCCGTCCACGTTTGCCAGGGGTATCTCCAACGCGGAGCCTTCCTTCAGCATTTTCAATTCGCGGATGATTCCATCCATGAGGTCGTGGTGCTTCCCGCGCCGCCCCGTCTCTAGGCTGGCAACCTTCACCGACCGGTAGATTTTTTCGTTCCTGGCCATCTGCACCTCCACGATTACCTGTGGTTTTCGAAGCGATTACTATAACGATACGATACGATTCTACTACGATTGGCATGCGTTACGCCAGCGCCAAAATGATTGCCTTTCTGCCGGTCTGGAACGCTACGTCCCACGGCAGGAACTTTTTAAGCATTTTTTAGTGCCCAACGTAAGATCTTCTGATCCGGGGAACCTGCAAGGAGCTCGATGAACCACTTGGATTCAAACGGCCAAAATGGGAGCCAGGCACCCACGATCAACGGCGCTTCGGTGACGCTGGCGGGAATTGTGGAAAAAATTGTTCCCTCATCAGGGGAAAATGCTTCCGACGCAGTACAGATTGTCATCGAAGGTGCGGAAAGTCTTTATCGGGAGATTCGCATTCAGAACGCCTTGCTGAATGCGGACGGGGGGGTGGTTGCTCTGCAACCCGGATCGAGGGTCGAGATCACGATCCGGGTTGCGAGAACCGAAGAAATTCCAGGGCATCGAGCGGTGTTGATCGGACCTGCGGGACCTAGCTGAGCTTGCAGGTGCTAGCCTAGGCGCCTCCTATCGTTTCGGCTGCTGCTCCGGATACTCGTACACGCCGCGTCCTGACTTCTTCCCTAGCCTTCCCGATTTCACGTACTGCACGAGCAGCGGCGCGGGGCGGTACTTCTCGCCCAGAGTCTTGTGCAGGTATTCGAGGATGCTGAGGCGGGTATCGAGTCCCACGAGGTCAACGAGTTCGAACGGGCCCATGGGGTGATTCAGGCCCAGCTTCAGCGCCTTGTCGATGTCTTCGGCTGAGGCGATTCCTTCCTGCAGCATGTAAAACGCCTCATTGCCGATCATAGCGTTGATGCGGCTGGTGATGAAGCCGGGGCTCTCCTTGATCACGATCACTTCTTTTCCCATGCGCGTGCCGACTTCGACGGCGGTGGCGAGAGTGTCTTGGTCGGTCTCGAGCGCGCGCACGACTTCGAGCAACTTCATCTTGTGCACGGGATTGAAGAAGTGCATACCGACGCATTTCTTCGCGCGGTAGGTCACGCTGGCAATTTCGGTGATGCTGAGAGACGAAGTGTTCGAGGCAAGGATCGTCGGGGGACGGCAGATCTTGTCGAGAAGGGTAAAGATCTCGATCTTCGATTCCATCTCCTCGGGTACGGCTTCGATGACGAGATCGGCTTCGCGGGCCGCTTCGTCGACCGAACCGGCGTATTCGAGCCGCTTGAAGGCGGCGTCGGCATCGGCGGAACTGACTTTGTTCAGTTCGACAGCCTTGTCGAGGTTGCTGCGGATTTCGCTCTCCGCCTTCCGCAGCGTGGCGGGCAGGATGTCTTCGAGGATGGTGCGGTATCCGCCTAGGGCGGCGGCGTGGGCGATGCCTCGTCCCATGATGCCGGCGCCGATGACTGCAATCGTCCGAACGCCAGGCACCTACTTGTCCGCCTTCTCGAGGTCGGCGATGGCGGAGTTGATCGAGTCGGCGGCTTTGCGCATCGGTTCGGCGAGGCGCTTGCGCTCGTCGGCATTCATGCTGGGGATGTAGATGCAGATGCGGCGCAGTGTCGCCGTAATGTCGTCCACGTAATTCATCGCGCGAATCAGTTCTCCGGTAGCTACTGCCATGAGGCTCCTCTGGTGTGTCGGGATTGGAAGCGAACCTACTATTTTGGACGCGGCGTGGGGATTTAGTAAAGCTTGGCGAGAGGAGCCGACCCAGCGTTCGATAAGCTGCTCGCGAGATCCTTCCCTCCGCCTGAAGAGCGGCTCCGGTCAGGATGACACCCTGCCCGGGACTTTGTGTCAACCGAAGCTTTGGTGCGGCTGCTAGGCGACACGCAGCATTTGCAGAATGAAGCGCACGCGTTCTTCGACGGGAACGCGCGGAATCTCGACGAGTTCATAATCGAGCGATGCGTAGACGGCAGCGATCGCCTCGTAGGTACGAATGGCTTCGGCGAAATCCTGCTTGCGTTCGCGATCCTGGCGATAGATCTCCTCCCAGGGCGGCGCGATGAAGACTCTCCGGTGATAGGGGAATAGGGCGGCGGCTTTGTTCATATGCTCGGGCACTGGGAGGTCGCACAGGCGGAGATAACCGATAACGTCGGGCACACCGCGGTCGAAGAAGGCCGGGCCGTCGGACTTCTCTGCTAGACGATAAGTCCGAATATCCCAACTGAGCATGAGTTCGGCGAAGAGCGCGCGATCGGACCACGGGAGAGCGCGGCCGCCGATGGCCACCTGATCCTGAATAATGGCACGACCGGCCTCATCCGTGCGGGCAAAGCCGCGAGCCTGGAGGGCGTCGATGATGGAGCTCTTCCCGGATCCCGGGCCGCCGGTCAGAATGTGGAACCTGTCTGCACTGTTGTTCATTCTGTGAAACTCCTCAGGACGGCGGCTTGTGGCAAACTCGTAGGACATCATGCTACGCGATAAAAGTCTGATTCCGTTGTCCCGGCAACATCAGCATGCGCTGGCGTTGTGCGTGAGGATGAAGCGGGCCTCGCCGATTGCGGAGTCCGATCTCGGGACCTGGCAAGCGGAGATGGAGCAGGATTTCAAGGCGGAGATCCGGGTTCATTTTGCCGCGGAAGAACAGTTTGTTTTTTCTGCGGCACGAGAGTTCTCCGAGTTGAGTCCTCTGGTCGAAGAGTTGTTGAGCGATCATGCCTGGTTACGCGAACGATTTGCGGGGGCGGAAGCGCGAGAGCTCTCCGGCGGGGAGCTCGCAGAGTTTGCGCGAAGGCTTTCGGAGCACATCCGCAAAGAAGAGAGACAGTTGTTCGAGCGGTTGCAGGAGTTAATGAGTCCGGAGCAGCTCGCACTTATGGGCCGGCGTGTCGATGAGGTACTACAGGCCGCGGAACAGGCCTGTGCGCTGGCGCCGAAAAAAACCTAGACAGTCACCACACCGTGGATCTTGCGGAAGGCTTGTGCAGCCTCGCGTCCCATGTAGCGGTCGAGAACAGCCGCATCGGTCTGCCGAAGATCGACCACGATCAGGCCATCCAGCACATTCGAGAATTTGCGGTCGACGTTGAAGCCCAGCAGTTTGCCGCCGACTTTGGCGTATTGACGCAAAAGGATGGGCAATCCTTTGCCATCAGCTTCGACGTCGGTGATGGGCTCGGACAGCTCGTCGAGATCGCGGAGAGCGTGGCACATGGCGCGACAATCCCAGCGGCGGAGCAGGCCGAGGCGGAACGGGCGGCGGGGCTCAACGAGCCCGGCGAGTTCGTCCTCTTCAATGCGCGACTGGAAGAAACGATAGATCATCTCGCGCGACGTCTTGTTATAGTCGTTGCTGATGCTGACCGCTCCGAAGAGGATAGGAGTCCCGGGGCGACTAGCGATCAAGCGGGCAATTCCCTTCCACAGCAGAAGCAGCGGGGCGTATTGCCTCTGATACTCGGGGCGGACGAAGGAACGTCCCAACTCGAGCGCTGGACCAAGTTTGCGGAAAAGGTTCTCGTCGTATTTGAACAGGGTGCTGGTATAGAGGCCGGCGACTCCGCGGTCTCTAAGAATCTCCGCCGTATTACCGGCACGGTAGGCTCCCACCAGTTCGCGCTTGGTTTTGTTCCAAAGCAGAATGTGCCAGTAGTAGTGGTCGAAGGAGTCCAGGTCGCGGCTCTTGCCTGCGCCCTCTCCGGCGCGACGGAAGGTCAACTCGCGCAGGCGGCCGATCTCCAGCAGAAGATTCGGAATCTCGGAGGCCATGCCGAGGTGGACAGAGAAATCAGCGTTCTCGCCGAGGAGTCGATCTCCGGACAGCTTCTGGATTTCCGCTGCTAATATCTCTTCCCGCATCGGGGCCGCGAGAGGTTCCTGAATCTTCGCAGTGAATTTCGTACGCAGGGCCATGGGCCACGAAGGCTCGGACTTGCTGCGGCGGGCCAGAAGATAAGTGCGCCAGCGAAGATACTCCATGGCCTCACGGTCGTCGGGAACCGCATGAATAGAGTCCGCCGGAACCGGACTTCCCACGCGGACTTCGACAGTCTTGCCTTCCTGCTTGAGAAATTCCTGCAAAAGGAACGCGGTGCGCAACTTGGGGTGGATCATGCCCAAGAGCTGGAAGCCAACGCCGTTGTGTCCGCAGAAGAAGACCGGCAGGGCGGTAGCGCCGGTGCGGCGGATCAGGCGGACGGCCGTGTCGTTCCACTCCGGGTCTGCGACATGACCGGCCGGCATGTGGAACTGCGACACTTCGCCGGCAGGAAAGATGGCGAGCATGCCACCCTGCTCCAGCCACTCGAGCGCCTGGCGGACGGCCTTGCGGTTTGATTCCACGGACCGATCGGTCTGAAAAGGATCGACGAAGATACAGTTGCGCTGCAGTTCCGGGATATCGCTCAAAAGGAAATTGGTGAGGATCTTGACGTCGGACCGAACGCGGGTGAGGAGGACGGTAAGGAGGGCGCCGTCGAGCACGCCATACGGATGGTTGGCGACGACGACCACCGGGCCGCCGGTGGGGATTCGCGCCTGGTCGGCGGAATGCAGCTTGAGCTCGATCCGCATCTCCGCCAGCAGAGCCTCCAGGCGAAAACCTTGCGGGGAGCGCTGGATGCGCCGATAGAGATCTCTCGCTTTCCCGACTGGAGCCAGCTTTCCGGCTAAGCCAGGGAAATGAGCGACGCGTGATAACACTTCACCGTGCGTCTCATTCGACTGCAGCTGGTTTGATGGCATAGTAAATGAATATCGATACCGCGTTTCGAACAGATGAAGAGCAAGTTAAAATCTGATGAAATATTGAGGCGAAGAAACGGAAAAGTAACCTGCGGTAACCAACAGCGAATCGAACTACTTACTGCCGCGACTAGGTTTCCAGGCGGTAACGCGTCTCGGCCAGCACATAGAGCCTGCTCCAGAGCAGGCGATTGATCGTGACCACCGCAGCAGCCATCATGATGGTAGCGGCGAGGAGCAGACCGAAGTTGCCGCCGTCGGTGGCCTGACTGATGGTGGCGCCAAGGCCGACAGTCGTATAGATGTGCCCTTAGAAGTGGAAGTACTCGGCTACGATGCTCGCATTCCATGCGCCGCCCGATGCCGTCACCAGGCCGGTCACCAGGTAGGGAAAGATCCCTGGCAAAATAAGCTTTTTCCAGCGCTCGATCCCTTCGAGGCGGAAAACTGAGCAGCACTCCTTCAGGTCCGTCGGGATCGCGATTGCGCCAGCGATGACGTTAAACAGGATGTACCACTGCGTCCCTAATAATAATAGGGCGATGGACCCTAAGCCAAGCCCCCCGCCGATTTTATTCAGGAGCAGCAGAACGACTGGAAACAGGGCAGTTGCGGGGACCGAGGCGGCGATCGCCCAACGAATTTCTCAGGCGAAGAACGAGTCGGGGGACGAACTGGCAAAGTTTTTCGGCAGGCGGTCCGTAACCTCTGCCAGCAGAGCCAGTTTCGCTGCGAACTCCGGCCGCAACTGATTCTCGTCGAAGCGCCAGCGCCAGTTGCCGTTGTCAACGCTGGGCGTGTTCATGCGGGCTTCGCTGCCGAGTCCAAGAATGTCCTGCAGCGGAACCACGCTCAGACAACCCGTCGAGACCTGTGCGGCGCGGATGAACGCCCAGTGAACGCCATCATCGGGGCGGCCGAAATAGGCCTCGGCATTGCGGCGCTCATGTTCGGCGGCCGCGGATTGCCACCAGCCCAGAACGGTATCGTTGTCGTGCGTTCCTGTATAGACGACCTTCCCGGCGGCGCGGTGCGGCAGGTAGATATGTGCTCCTTCGTCGCCGAAACCGAATTGCAGGACGGCCATGCCAGGAATCTGCAGGCGGCCGCGGAGAGCGTGCACCTCAGGCGTGATGTAGCCGAGATCCTCGGCGAAAAAGGGCAGCCCCCCAAGCGCCTCACGGACCTTGGCAAACAAATCGTCGCGGGGGCCATCGACCCAGTGGCCATTGACGGCGGTGGGGTCGCTGGCGGGAATCTCCCAGAACTGATCGAATCCGCGGAAGTGGTCGAGGCGGACGTAATCGTAGTTCTGCGTCGCCCAGCGCAGGCGCTGAATCCACCACTCGTATCCGCGCTGCTTCATGACGTCCCAGCGATACAGCGGATTTCCCCAGCGCTGCCCGGTCTTACTAAAGAAATCGGGCGGGACTCCGGCCACAACTTCAGGTTCAAGGTTGGCGTCGAGGCGGAAAAGTTCTGGATGGGTCCAGACGTCGGCGCTGTCGTGGTTCACGAAGATCGCGACGTCACCGACAAGGCGAATCGCCCGTTCCGCACAATACCGGCGTAGGGCACGCCACTGTTCGTAAAACGCAAACTGCAGCGCCGCGCGAGTACGAATGTCGTCGGCCAGTTCCTGACGGACTTTTGCGAGAGCGGCGGGCTCGCGCGAGGCGAGCTCCCGCGCCCAGCGATTCCAGGGTTCCAGCTTGTGACGGGCGCGGAGGGCGTCAAAGAGAACGAAGTCCTCGAGCCACCACGAGTTCTCGGCGCGGAACGACTCGAAGCGGCGCAGAGCATCCGGCGAGCCCGACTTCAGAAAACGGTGAGCCGCTTCAAACAACAGCGGCAACTTCCGCGCGAAAACGCTCTCATAGTTGACGGAGCCTCCGTCAGCAGACAGATCGCCGAGTTGTTCGCGATCAATCCACCCGTGATCCGCTAGGCGTTCCAGGCTGATCAGCAGTGGGTTTCCGGCAAAGGCCGAGGTGGAAGAGTACGGAGAATTCCCGTAACCCAGAGGGCCTTGCGGCAGGACCTGCCACACCCCCTGCCGTGCAGAGGCTAGAAAATCCGCAAAACGGTAAGCGGCGGGACCGAAATCGCCAATACCGCCGCGGGAAGGCAGGGACGTCGGGTGAAGCAGGATGCCTGCGGCGCGTGCGAAGGACATGACACCGCCGTTACATTCCGGATTCGCTGGCGGCGCGGGTCAGCGCCTTCAGCTCTTCCTGATTTCGCTTGATCTTGCCGGACTTCGTCATTTCATCGACGAGGTTCGAGATGAACAGGGCAAAGCGCTCTTGCTGTTTGCCCAGCAACAGAGAGTCGCGAATCTGGTCGCGCTTGGCCGTGTAATCCGCATCGGTGGGCTGCTGCAGCTCTAGAACCTGCAGCACCAATGCGCTCGCGCCGTTGTTAATGGGACCGCTGATCTCGCCGGGTTTCATGGAGAACGCCACGCCAGCCTGACCCGACATGGATCCGACATCGGGAATCTGACCGTCGGGAAGCACTAGATCGCTGGTCTTCATCGCGGCGCCCAGTTCTCTCGCGGCTTTCTTGAGATCATGCCCTTGCTTGGCGCGATCGGAAAGTTCCTGAACCTTCTGCCCCAAAAGCGTGCGCGACTGCTCGGTCTTGAATTCGTCTTCCACGCGAGTGCGGATTTCCTCAAACGTGGGAGTTGCCGGCGGCTTCACCGCTAACAACTCGAACACGGCATTGCCTTGAGACGTTGGAGCAGCATCAGGGCCGGATTTTTCCTGCGATGCAAAGACCGATTCCATGAATTGCGGCGAAGGCCCAAGGCCCGGCAACATGTCGCGGCGGGCGAAGAAGTCGGAGGTGATCACGGGGACGTGCTGCTTGGCCGCGGCTGCGTCCACGCCAAGGATCTTGGCGTCGGCCAGCAGGCTCTCGGCTTGCTGCTGCGCGATCTGCTGAGCCTTCTGGTGCTTGAAAGCAGGCTCGATGTCGCCTTTCACCTCGTCGAGCGATTTCAGGTGCGCGTCTTGCTTGTCATCGACCCGAATGATGTGGAATCCGTAGCTGCTTTTGACCAGGCCGCTGACCTGGCCTTTGGGAAGAGAAAACGCTGCCTTCTCGAATTCGGGAACAGTCTGGCCGCGCCCGATCCAACTTAGCGATCCGCCCTCTTTGGCGCTGCCGGGATCTTCCGAGTACTTCTTGGCGAGATCCTCGAACTTGGCTCCGGCCTTCAACTGCTTGAGGAGATCTTCGGCGCGGCGCTGGGCTTCGGCGACACCCTTGTCGTCGACCTTGCCGTCCGCCCCAGGAAGTGGCGTCTTGATGAGAATGTGGCTGACCTTCACTTGCTCGGGCACGCGGTAGGCATCGCTGTGATCGTGATAGTAATTCCGCAATTCGTCCTGCGAGACCTGAACGGAAGACTCAACTTTGTTGGTATCGATGACGGCGTACTTCACCTTGCGCTTTTCCGGAATCGAGTTGGTATAGGACGGAAGGTGGCTCTGATAGAAGGCCTTCAACTCGGTTTCGGCCGGGTGCAGGCCTTTCTTGATGTCGTCCTGCTTGAGCACGGCGTAGTCGAACTTGACCTTGGTGTTCTGCTTGACGAAGAGCTCGTGAATCTCGGACTCGCTGACGCTGGCCGATCCGGAAATCAGCGCCTGCAGCTTGGTGATCAGAAGATCCTCGCCGACGGACTGCTCGAACTTAACCGGAGTCAGGCTGGCCCGTTCCAGCGTCTGCTCGTACTCCTGCTGACCGATGAAAGTGCCGCCGGGGAAAAATGTAGCGGCATAGCGGCCATGCTGGAGCTCGTCCTTCACTTCCTCCGGAGACACGCGTAACCCCATATGGGTGGCTTGGGCGATCAGCGCCTGGCGCGTAATGAGCTGCTCCGCCGCGCGGCTGGACAGGAACGCAATCAGCATCGCATTTCCCGCGGCCTGCGGGCCCTGCTGCTGCGCCATCTGTCGCGCCGTGGTGCGCACGTCGTCAGTGGTAACATCGGCGCCATCAACCTTGGCGACCACGCCTTTGGCGGGTCCGCCGAAGCTGTAGTTGCCGCCGCTCGGCACCAGGTACCAGACCATCGAAATCGTCATCAGGAGAAGCAGGCCGCCGAGAACATACTTCTTCACCGGCCCAGGCGTTTGTAGAAAGCGAATCATGTTCTTATCACTCCAGAGTAGAGAGGAGAATCTGTAATTATAAACTACAGCGGCAGACGAATTGGGTCGAGCCTGGCGTCGGGCCGACACGCAAAGAGACCGGGAACGTTCCCGGTACCTCGAAAAATCGGCTATTGAAACGAATTAATAGAAGTGTTATCCCTTTGTGATCGAATTTCTGACAATCCCTGTGCGAACCAGAAACCCGCACCCGCTGAGGAGCACCATGAAATCAGGCAAGCGGTTGGCTGTAACGGTCTTCATTCTTGCTGAAGTTCTTCTTTGTTCCTATCTGACAGCCCAACAGAAAGCTCCGACCAAGCCCGCCCCCAAGCCGCTGGCCGAAACCAGGCTGATGCTGCGCGATGGCTGGGCCCTCGAAACTTCGGCCAAGGTCGAAGCCAAGGGTGAAGTGATTTCGACGCCCAAGTTTTCTGCCAAGGGCTGGCACGCTGCCACCATTCCGAGCACAGTCGTGGCCGCCTTGGTGAAGGACAAGACGTTGCCGGAGCCCTTCCCTGGAATGAATCTGCGAGACTACGCGGGTATGAACTATCCGATCGGCGACAACTTCTCGAGGATCGCGATGGCGACGGACAGTCCATACGCGGTGTCGTGGTGGTATCGCAAGGCGTTTACCGTTCCGCCCACGTACAAGGGAAAGACGATCTGGCTGAAGTTCAATGGGATCAACTATCGCGCCAACATCTTTCTGAACGGGCAGCAGATCGCGAAGTCTGAGGACGTTGCCGGCGCATGGCGGACCTATGAGTTCAATATCACCGGCGCGGCCAAAGTCGGTGCGGAGAATGTGCTGGCGGTGCAGGCATGGGCTCCGACTGAGCACAATCTGGCAATCACCTTTGTCGACTGGAACCCGGCTCCTCCCGACAAGGACATGGGGATTTGGCGCGAAGTTTATTTGACGACCGCAGGTCCGGTGGCATTGCGGTATCCGACCGTGGTGTCGAAGTTGAATCCTCCGGCGAACGACAACGCGCAGCTCACGGTCTCGGCGCAGGTGAAGAACGGAACCGACCATCCGGTCAAGGGCAAGCTCAAGGGAAAGATCGAGAATGTTGCGTTTGAGCAGGACGTGGAACTCGCGGCGAATGAAGCCAAGGATGTGACCTTCACGCCGGACAAGTTTTCACAACTCGCATTCGCGAACCCGCGTCTCTGGTGGCCGGCGCAGATGGGGACGCCGAATCTGTACAAACTAAGCATGGAATTCGAAGTGAACGGGGGCGCCAGTGACAAAACGAACTCCGACTTCGGCATTCGTGAAGTCACTTCCGATGTGAACTCCGTCGGCGGGCGCGTCTTCCACATCAACGGCAAGAACATCCTGATCCGCGGCGGTGGATGGACTCCTGACATGATGCTGCGCGAAACCTCGCAGCGCCTGAAAGATGAAATCCGCTATGTGCAGGACATGGGCCTGAACACCATCCGCCTCGAGGGCAAGCTTGAGTCTGACGAGTTTTACGAACTCACCGATCAGGCGGGAATCCTGGTGATGGCCGGCTGGTGCTGCTGCGATTTCTGGGAGCGCTGGCCGCAATGGCAGCCACCAGACTTCGAGATCGCCAAGCAGTCCCTGCGGGATCAGATGTACCGGCTGCGCAGCCATCCCAGCCTGGTGATGTGGCTGAACGGCAGCGACAATCCTCCGCCGCCCGATGTCGAACAGATGTATCTCGACATCGAGAAGGAATTGCTGTGGCCGAATCCGGTCGTGTCGTCGGCCACAGGCAAGCAGACGACCATCACCGGCGATAGCGGTATGAAGATGAGCGGGCCGTACGAATACGTCGCGCCCAGTTATTGGCAAGTCGATACGCCTGAAGGTCAGCCGGGACGCCGTCTGTGCAATCCCGGCGGCTGCGGCGGCGGTTACGGATTCGACAGCGAGACCAGCATGGGACCTGCGGTCCCGCCGGTCGAAAGCATCCAGGCCATGGTCGGCAAAGACCACCTGTGGCCGATCGACGACGTGTGGAACTATCACGCCGGCGGCGGCGAATTCAAAACCATCAAGGTGTTCAGCGATGCTCTGGAGAATCGCTACGGCAAGTCGGATAACGTGAACGACTTCGCCATCAAGTCGCAGATGCAGACCTACGAGGGCGTGCGCGCCATGTACGAAGCGTACAGCCGCAATAAGTACCAGTCGACCGGCGTCATTCAGTGGATGCTGAACAACGCCTGGCCATCGATGATCTGGCACCTGTATGACTATTACCTGCGCCCGGGCGGCGGATATTTCGGAGCCAAACAGGCGATGGAAGCTCTGCACCCGGTGTACGGATATGACGATCATTCGATCTGGCTGGTCAGCAGCCAGTACACCGACACGAAGAGCTTGAAACTCATTACGAAGATCTACAACGTCGATGCCACCGAGAAATTCTCGCAAGAGAATCCGGTCGACGCAACGGCCGACAGCACGGCAAAGATTTTCACGCTGCCGGACGTAGCCGGGCTGAGCGATACATATTTCCTTGTGTTGAAACTGCAGGATGCGACCGGCAAGCAGGTGGGATCGAACTTCTACTGGCTGTCCAGCAAGGCCGAGATTGTCGACTGGCCGAAATCGACTTGGTATATGACGCCGACGGCACAATACGCGGACTTCACCGCGATCGCGCAACTGCCCAAGGTGAAACTGAAGGTCACCGAACGCACGGAGAAGAAGGGCGAAGACTCCATCACGCACGTGACAATCGAGAATCCCAGCAAGAACCTGGCGTTCTTCGTGCGCCTGAAAGTCGACAAAGGGGCCAAAGGCGAAGAGGTCCTCCCGGTTATCTGGGAGGACAACTATATTTCCCTGCTGCCCGGCGAGAAACGGAACATCACCGCGACCTATCACACAAGTGAATTGGGTGCGGCGAAGGCGGCCGTGGAAATCAGCGGATGGAACGTCGAATAGATAGTTCTGTTTCAAAGCATTGTCATCCTGAGGCCTGCGTTTTTTGCAGGCCGAAGGACCTGTGCAATTGGCTGGCAGTGCCGACGCTGGCGGCAGGGTTGCATAGGTCCTTCGCTTCGCTCAGGATGACAAAAAACTACTTTTTCCAGCCTTTGTGCTCTGAAATCGAGAGAGTGTTGCCGTCGGGGTCCTTAAACCACGCCACCTTGTCGCCGGTCGGAGCAGTCCAGATTCCGAGCTCGTCCTGTTTGAAAAAGCCGTAGCGCTCGAATTGAATCCCCCGAGACGTCATCCCGGCGGCTACCTTCTCGATCCCCTTCACCTGCCAGCCCAGGATCGTGTATTGCGCCGGCGTAAGCTGCTGCACCTTGACCACACGCAGCATGATGCCGTTCGCATCAAATAGGAGAGCGAATCCATCGTCGCTCAAGAAATGTAACCCCAGAACTCCTTCGTAGAACGCTCGTGCCTTCGCACTGTCTTTGGTTGGAACGAAAGTGACTACATCGGTTGTCCCCAGCATGACAGACCTCCTGTGCAGCGAGTGCTCCTGACAGTATCGGATTGCAGTCGCCGATTGCTTTCGCTATCTTGACAAGAAATGTCGAAAAAGCGACATAGCGTTCACGCTTGCCCGCCGCTTCCGGCTCCGGTCTCGACGCTGGTCTATGACTTCACCCACGGTCACACGATCGCGCCTCATTTTCATCCGGAAGATCAGCTGGTCTATGCGACGCGCGGGGTCATGACGGTGCGAACGGACCATGGCACATGGGTCGTGCCACCGCGGCGCGCGGTATGGATTCCCGCGAAGACACCACACAGCATCGTGATGTCCGGGCCGGTCTCGATGCGAACTTTGTACCTGCGGGTTCGGATGGCGCGGAGTCTTCCCCGGAACTGCTGCGTGGTGAACGTGTCGCCGCTGTTGCAGGAGCTGATTCTGCATGCCTGCCGGTTTCCCCGCATGAGCCGTAGGGTGAAATCTCACGCCCACCTGATCGATTTGATTCTGGACCAGCTCGAAACCGTCCAGGCAATTCCGCTGCAGCTTCCGACACCGGCAGACGAGCGCGCGCAGAGAGTGGCTGCGATCCTGCACCGCGATCCTTCCGATGAGCGATCTCTGGCCGCGCTATGCCGGCATGCTGGTGCTAGCAAAAGAACGATCGAAAGAATCTTCGAACGGGAGACGAGCCTGTCGTTGGGGAAATGGAGGCAGCAACTGCGGCTTCTGCGATCGCTGCAATTGCTCGCAGCCGGCGAAAAGATCACCAGCGCGGCCCTGGAGGCGGGTTACAGCACGCCGAGCGCTTTCATTGCGATGTTCCGCAAGGCGCTGGGGACGACTCCGCGACAGTACTTCGACGACGGCTCGAGGAGAACTACGAATCGCTGAAGTCGATCATCACCGGAGCCGAACGGAACCAGTTCGTCTTGTAGCCGACGTAGAGGATTCCGATCGCGAACCAGATGCCCCCGACAATCTTGGCCAGGTGATTCAGATTCCACCAGATGTAAAAGCAACACACAAACCCGATCAGCGGGAGGATCATGTCACGAACGAGATTTCGCTTGAATCCGGACTGAAACGCAATCGAGAACTGCCAGAAGCAAGCGAAGTTCACGCCCATGAATGCGAGGAACGCACCGAAGTTGAGCAGTTCTGCCGCGTGCTCATAGGCGCCTGAACCGTGTCGGGTAATCCATGGTGAGTTCAGCAGCACAGCGCCCACGAACGACAAGCCCCCGATCAGAAGGATGTTATTGGTCGGCGTGTTCGTTCGAGCGCTGAGCTTGCCAAAAAACTTCTTCGGCAGCACGCCGTCGCGGCCCATGCCGAACAACAACCGCGCAGCGCCCAGCGTTCCGGTCAGGCCGCTGCCGAATGCAGCAACCACAAGGATAAGCGCCATCGACCAGGAGAGTACGAGGCCGCCGACTCGGGCACAAATGTCCACAAAGGAGCTTTCGAGGCTGGGGAAAGAGCGCCAGTCGGGCCAAATGCGCGCTCCAAGGTAAGCTTCAACCGCACTGCATACGCCGGCAAAAATACAGGTCAGCACCACCGCAAGCAGGACGTTACGCTTCGGATTTTCTACATCTTCGGCCAAGGTGGTCACGCCGTCGAATCCAATGTACGTAAGGGCCGCGAATGAGATTGCGCTGGGCAGTATCTTCGGATTGAAAGTCTTGGGGTTGTATATTGGCTCAAGGGAAAACAGCCCGGCCCATCCTTGTCCCCCGTAGAGGAACTTGACCGCCAGCACGATGAAGAAAACTACGACGACGGACATCACCGCCAGCAACACTTTGTTGGCGTTCGCCGAGGCTTTGACGCCCGCCAGATTCAGAGCCGTCATGATGGTAGCGATGATCAACGCCCAAACTTCAAATCGAATCGGCGGAATGTGGAAGTAGGCATAGCGGTCATGCAGGGTGATTGAGATCCAAACCGTGTTAATCAACGGCTGCAGCAGATAATCGAGAATCATCGCCCACCCCGCGAGAAAGCCCAGGTGCGGGTTCAGTCCCTTGCCGACGTAGGTATACGCCGATCCTGCGGTGGGATACAGCGCGCCCATGCGTCCGTAGCTGACTGCGGTGATCAGCATGGCGAAGAGCGCGATCAGAATGATGGTCACGAAGTGACCATCGGAAAGCTTCTGCGCCACGCCGTAGAGAGGGACCGGCGCGATCGGCTGTATGAGAACGATCCCGTAGAAAATCAGATCCCAGAGTGTGAGCGTGCGGCGCAGACGCGGAACAGCCGAGGCGTTCGGAGTTTCCATGAGAACGGCTATTGAATTATGGACGGGCGGGAAAGTCAATATTAAAACGATTCTCTAGCGCCCCTGCTGGCCTTACGCTCGGCTGTACTGATTCTTCTTCTTATCCTCGTGGCGCTCGATTCCGAGCTGGATGAGGCGGTCGATTAGATCCGAATATTCCACGCCGGAAGCCGCCCACAGCTTGGGATACATGCTGATCGCGGTGAAGCCGGGCATGGTATTGATCTCGTTCAAATAGATCTTGCGGGTCTTGGGATCCATCAGGAAATCAACGCGGGCGAGGCCGGAGCAGTCCACCGCCTTGAAAGCGTTGACCGCGAGGTCCTGCACCTTCTTGGTCTCGGCCTTGGTCAGTTTCGCTGGGATGATCAACTGCGAGCCTTCGTCGAGGTACTTCGCATCGTAGTCGTAAAACTCCTTGATCGGAATGATCTCGCCGGGAACGGACGCTTGCGGCTCGTCGTTGCCCAAAACGGAGCACTCGATCTCGCGCGCCTTGCCTTTGCTACCGCCGACGCCTTGCTCAATGACGATCTTGCGGTCGAATTTCGCGGCTTCTTCGATCGCGGGGCCGAGTTCCTTCCGGTTGTGGGCCTTGCTGATCCCCACCGAGGAGCCGAGATTCGCCGGTTTCACAAAGACCGGATACTTCAGCTTGGCGACCTTCTTCTCCACCCTCTTCGGATCTTTTTCCCATTCGCTGCGCAGGATCGTCACGTGCTTAACGATCGGTAACCCACGAGCAATGAATAGGGACTTCATGATGTCCTTGTCCATACCGGCGGCAGAGCCGAGGACTCCAGCGCCTACGTAGGGGATATCCGCGAGTTCCAGCAGGCCCTGAATCGTCCCGTCCTCCCCGAAAGTTCCGTGCAATACCGGGAAGATGACATCCACATCGATGGCGCGGTCGGTGGCGCGGCGCAGATGCGCGGCGTCGGTCTGGAATGGAACCAGTCCGCTCTCGCGATGGACGGGTTCGGGCGGCACGACGACAGCTTCTCCTCGCGCCAGGACTGCGGCGGCCTCGGTGTTCTGCGGATCGCCGGCCCGTAGGTTCCGCGGCTCGAGCACGAGCTTTCCCGTCAGCAGATTTTCGGCGTGCTCGGCCGTGAGCCAGCGGCCATCCTTGGTGATGCCGATGGGAACCACCTCGTACTTCTCTTGATCAATCGCGTGGAGAACCGATGCGGCCGAGAGCAGCGACACTTCATGCTCTCCGCTGCGCCCGCCAAACAGCACGCCTACCCGTAGCTTCGACATATGGATTCAGTGTGGACGTTGGAACAGCAGGCAGTCAATCTCGCAGGTATGACGGGTTGGGTACCGTTGTGCCGAACCTCCGGCCAAAGTCATGATCTGGCGAGAACGCCGCGTGTTATATTGGCTCGAATCGGGGAGGATAGTATGACAAGGATTTCTCGCAAATCCATTTTGGTATTGCTGATCCTGGGGGCGGCGGTATTGGCAACCGCCCAGACTGCACCACGCAAGCGACGAATCGCCATCATGGATTTCGACTATGCCACCGTTCATGCGGACGTAGCCAGCATCTTTGGGACGGACGTCGACATAGGCAAAGGAATTTCGGACCTGCTGCTCACCAACCTGGTGAAGGATGGCAGTTATTCCGTCATTGAGCGTAAGCAGATCGACAAGATCATGGCCGAACAGAATTTCTCCAACAGCGAGCGCGCCGATCCGGCCAGCGCCGCGAAGATCGGGAAGTTGCTCGGCGTCGACGCCATCATCGTCGGAAGCATCACCCAGTTCGGCAACGACACGAAGAACCTGGGCGTGGGCGGTGGCGGAGGAAACTGGCACGGCGTAGGGCTCGGGGGAGTCGGCAAGAAGAAGAGCAAAGCGATCGTCGGGATGACCGCCCGCATTGTGGATATCAACACCGGAGAAATCCTCGCTGTAGCCGAAGGCAAGGGAGAATCGTCTCGCAGTAGCCTGTCGCTCGGCGGAGCCGGTGGCAACTGGCACGGCGCTGGCGCCGGCAGCATTGATATGGGCAGCAGCGATTTTCAGAACACCATCATCGGCGAGGCCACCAAAGCAGCGGTGGACAAGATGACGACTGAGGTCATCGCCGGGAAAGACAAGGTCCAGGCCCAGGCGCACACCGTGGTGGCGAACGGGCTGGTTGCCGCGGTCGATGGCGGGCAGATCGTTCTGAATATCGGCGCAAAGGCGGGCATCAAGGTGGGCGACGAACTCAACGTGGAGCGGATTACCAAGGAAATTAAGGATCCGACTAGCGGGAAGGTCATCCGTCGACTGACTTCGGCAGTCGGAGTCATCAAAATCACGGATGTGGATGATGTTTCTTCCGTCGCGAGCGTGGTCTCCGGATCAGGCTTCAAGATCGGAGACAGCGTGAAAACCGTTACGCAGGAGTAGGCGAAACGAGAGGTTCAGCAAGGGCGGGCTTCGGCCCGCCTTTTCTTTTTACAGGATCTTCTTGCCGAACGCCGAAAGCGCCAGTTCCACTGCCAGATCGGCGGTCTGGTTGTGCTCATCGATGACGGGATTCACCTCGACAATCTCGAAGCTCAGCATGCGCCCGTGATCGGCAATGATTTCCATCGCCAAGTGAGCCTCGCGATAGGTTGCGCCTCCGCGTACGGGAGTACCGACGCCAGGCGCATCTTCAGGATCGACCCAGTCCATGTCGAGCGAAATGTGATATCCCGCGGTGCCGCGTCCGGCCATGCGTAGCGCTTCTTCCATGACCGTTCGCATGCCGCGCTCGTCGATGTCGCGCATGGTGAAGACACCGATGCCGGCCTTCCGCACATTTTCTTTTTCGACGGCGTCGATGTCACGAACCCCAACCAGCACGCAATTCTCCGGCTTCACCTTGGGAGAGAAATCGTAAATGTTGGTCAGTTCGCCGGACCACAGCCCCATGAGAGCCGCCAGGGGCATGCCATGAACGTTGCCGCTTGGAGAACTTTCCGGCGTATTGATGTCGGTGTGAGCATCGATCCAGATTAGACCGATGCGCTGGTTGTGCTTGCGATAGTACTCGGCAACACCGGAAACTGTGCCCACCGCAACGGAATGATCTCCGCCGAGTGCCAGTGGAACCATTCCGGCCTCAAGCGTCTTGTAGACCAGCTCTGCATGCTTCGAACAGGTGGCCGTGATTTCCTTCAAGTATTTGGCGTGCGTGTCGCCTTCCTTCTTTTGCTCAGGAATGGCGACGGGGACATTTCCGCCATCCTCGACTTGATGGCCGAGCGCCTCGAGGCGAGCTTCGAGTCCGGCGACGCGAACCGCGGACGGCCCCATGTCGACGCCGCGGCGCGACTGGCCAAGATCAAGCGGCACGCCGATGACGCGAATCTTGCGGCCGGAGGTGTGGGGAGCAGTTGTGGTCATCATGGTTTCAATCTACGTGGATTGAGTCGAGCGATTGAGTAATTGGGGAATTTAGTAATTGGTAATTGAAAACCGAGGCGTCTGAGAGTTTCTAAATTGCTCAATTACCAAATTCCCCAATTACTCAATCGGGTTTACGGATAGAGCCTATACAGCATTCTCGGAAACGGGATGGTTTCGCGCACGTGCTCCAGCCCACAGATCCAGGCGACGGCGCGCTCGATGCCCATTCCGAAACCTCCGTGCGGCACGGTGCCGAATTTGCGCAAATCCAGATACCACTTGAAGGCCGACTCCGGCAGCCCGTGCTCATGAATGCGTTGCAGCAACAATTCGTGCGACGCCATACGCTGCGAGCCGCCGATGATTTCGCCGTATCCCTCGGGCGCCAGCACGTCGACGCAGAGCGCCAGATCAGGACGCTGCGGATCGGGCTCCATGTAAAACGCCTTCACCTTCGCCGGATAGCGGTGCACCATGACCGGCTTGTCGAACTGCGCGGAAAGATAAGTTTCATCGGGCGAGCCGAGATCTCCGCCCCATTCAAACTTGGTTTCAAGAGCTCCTTTGGCATGGCCTTCCTGCAGATTCTTTACCGCATCGTCGTAGCTGATCCGCGGGAACGGAGTTTCGATCTTTTCAAGCTTGGAGATATCGCGGCCGATGGTCTGCAAGTCAAACTTCCGACGCTCCAGGCAGCGCTTCACGATGAAGGTGATCAGCCCCTCGGCGAGTTCCATCACGTCGTCGAGCGTGGCATAAGCAACTTCCGGCTCAACCATCCAGAACTCAGTGAGATGGCGGCGCGTCTTTGATTTCTCTGCGCGGAACGTCGGGCCAAAGGAATAGACCTTGCCCAACGCCATCGCTGTAGCTTCGACGTAGAGTTGCCCTGATTGTGTCAGGTAGGCCTGATCGTCGAAGTAGTCGACTGGAAACAAGGTGGTCGTGCCTTCGCAAGCCGCCGGAGTAATGATCGGCGGATCGGTCAGCGTGAATCCGCGCTCGTCGAAGAAATCGCGCGCCGCCTTGATGATCTCAGCCCGAACGCGCAGGATCGCCGCCTGCCGCTGGGATCGCACCCACAGATGGCGGTGCTCCATCAGGAAGTCGGTGCCGTGGTCCTTGGGCGTGATCGGGTAGGGATCGTTTTCCGGCACTCGCTGCACAACCTGAACGTTCTGTACGTCGAGTTCGTATCCGCTGGGCGCGCGCTTGTCGGCGCGGACTTTGCCCTCGACAATCACACTCGATTCCTGCGTGAGCGTCTTGACGGCTTCGAACACCTCGGGCGTGACCGCGTTCTTGGGGACGATTCCTTGAATGATTCCAGAGCCGTCGCGGAACTGCGGGAACAGGAGCTTCCCGCTTTCGCGAAGGTTATAGAGCCAGCCGCGGATGGTGACGGTCTGGCCTTCATGCTTGCCGATTTCTGCGATCGTCGTAACGGGTGATGGCATGATTTTGTAATAAAGCGATTGGGTAATTTGGTAATTTCTAGTCGGCCAAGTCAGAACGGGCTTTTCAATTACACAATTACCAAATTACCCAATTACGCAATTCCTAATTCCCTTCCAGCTTGTCGAACGTTTCCTTCAACTTCTCGAGCGGACTCACTTTCTCATCTTCGCCCAGTTCCAGCAGCAGCGGCGGCCTTTGCGGCGCGGAGCGCAGCAATTCGACGGCTTCTTTCCAGTCGATGGTTCCCTGCCCCGGCCACAGATGCAGGTCCTTATTCTTGTCGTTGTCGTGGACGTGCGTGGAACAGATGTGATTGCGCACGATCTCGAAGGCTTCGCGCACGGAGCTCATCATATGTGCGTGACCGAAATCGAAACACACACCGACGTCGTCGAAGTGTGCATTGTGAATCAGCTCTACCAGTTTCTCGGGCGTCGAAAGCTCGTTAGGAATGTTCTCCAGCAGAATCCTGACTCCCAGCGGCTTGGCAAAGGCCCGCAAATGCTCGATCGAGGTCATCGCCGCCTCGAACTTCTTGTCGCTGAAACTCTCGTTCGTCGTTCCCAGGTGCTGCACGAGGAAGCGGAACGGAATCTGCTCTGCGATCTCGAGCGACCGCTTGATCTCATCCATGGCTTCGACCCGGTTGGCGCGATCGGTGGACGCAACATTCAATGGAGGCGCGCCGGCGCGTCCCCACTCGTAGTCGGCGTAAAGAGGGGAATGCACCGAGTGCAGCGGGATGCCGCTCCCCCGGAACCATTCGGCGATTTCCTTGACGTGCTGTTTCCGGTTGGCGTAGTCGAGGTGCTGGCGCGCGGCAAAAATCTCAACGGCCTGCACGCCGCTGCGCTGCAACCCGTCCAGAATGCCCGGGTGCAGCCGCTCTTTCACGAAAAGATAGGTTGAAACTGCCTTCTGCATGCGCGTCCCGTTCAGAACCCTGGAATGACGATGGTTGACTCTTGAAAATGAAAGGCTCGTATCTCGCGTCTTAATTCAACAATCGAACTTCATCATTCAACAATTGACTTATTAGTATCCCACGGCCTTGCCATTGCTGTTCCGGCCGTCAGTGGCGCCCAGCCGGTCGCCGGTTTTCTCGTCGACCGCGATGCATTCCGCATCGCTCCAATAGGGCGAACGCTCGTCCAGCCCGATTTCAATCTTGTATCCCATTCTCCCCAGTACGTGCAGTGTGTCCGGCGAGAACCACTTCTCGACGTTGATCGCATCCGGCATCCACTGATTGTGGAAGCGCGGGGCATTCACCGCCTCCTGCAGGTTCATGCCGTAGTCGACGACTCCCATCAGCACGTTGGCAACGGTCGTGATGATCTTCGAACTCCCGGGCGATCCCAGCACCAGCACGGTCTTGCCGTTGTGCACGACGATCGTCGGACTCATCGACGAAAGCGGACGCTTACCCGGCCCAATCTCATTGGCGGCGCCCTGAATCAGGCCGTCGGCGTTGGGTACTCCGGTTTTGGAGGAGAAGTCATCCATCTCGTCGTTGAGCAGGAATCCCAAGCCGTCGGCGGTTACGCGCGATCCGAACCAGTCGTTGATGGTCGTGGTCACCGCCACCGCGTTGCCGTCGGCATCGACCACAGAATAATGAGTCGTATGGTTCGATTCCCGTGGCGCCGACACTGGCGGGTGCAATTGGGCATACTGCTCGAGTTCGCTAAAAACGGCGGGCCGCTTCAGGTCTTTACTGGCGCTGGCATGTTCGGGATCGATGGTCTCGCGCCAGGCCGCCGCATACTTCTTGTCGATCAGTTGGGCGACGGGAATCTTCGAGAAGTCGGGATCGCCCAGGAACTCCGCCCGATCAAAGAACGCCCGCCGAAAACTTTCCACCGTGAAGTGGATCGACTGCGCCGACCGGCTCTCCATTCTGGTTAGATCGTATCCTTCGAGAATGTTCAGCGACTCGACGAGCACCGTCCCGCCGGACGACGGCGGAGGCGCGCTGATGACGTCATAGCCGCGGTATGTGCCGTGGATAGGCTCTCGCTCTTTAACCTCGTAGTGCGCCAGATCGTCCACGGTGATTAGGCCGCCGCCTTTTTGCAACACGGCTGCCAGTTCGCGCGCCAAGGCCCCGTGATAGAAGTCGTCGGGCTTGTCGGAGATGCGCTCCAAAGTCCGCGCCAGCTCGGGCTGGCGGAAGATCTCGCCCGGCTTGTAGTAGCTGCCGTCGCGCTGAAAAATGCGGCGCGACTCGGCGAATTTCGCCAGTTGGCGATCGTGCATGTCCTGGGCTTCCTCCCAGGTAAGCGGGTAGCCTTCACGAGCCAGCTTGATCGCGGGAGCCATGACCCGTTTGAGGCCAAGCTTCCCATACTTCTGCTCGGCCAGAACCAGCCCGGCAACCGATCCCGGTACGCCAATCGACTTGTAGCCGTACTCGCTGGCGCCTTCGATCACGTTGCCGTTGGCATCGAGATACATGTCGCGAGTGGCCGCCGCTGGAGCTTTCTCACGGTAATCGAGGAAGTGGGTCTTGCCATCGGCCATGCGAATCAGCATGAATCCGCCGCCGCCGATATTCCCGGCCGGAGGATGAACCACGGCGAGCGCAAACCCGGTGGCCACCGCGGCGTCGACAGCGTTCCCGCCCGCCTGCAGAATCTCAAGCCCGGCCTGAGAAGCCAGCGAGTGAACGCTCACCACCATGGCGTGCGGCGCGTGAACTGGATGGGTAGAAGCAACGCAAAGAAGGGACAGCAGCAGGACCACGACAAAGACCAGAAGTGTATGCGGAAATCGCATGCAAGGTTGAAGGCAGCCAAGTCCAGAAGAGACTCTTGAGGCTAACCAACCGGAGCAGGCAGAGTCAAATGTAGAAACCTGCTGTGAGGTCTGAATCTCTGATAGAGTAAACATCCTTTTGCCAGGAGAACCACGTCCATGGATATCCACGGCGTAGCGCCGCTGTTGCAGGTCTTCGACATGCCGACCTCCCTCCGTTTTTATCGCGACGTGCTTGGATTCACAGTCTGGGGCTCTTCGGTGCCCGGGGACAACTGCGACTGGTGCGGACTTCGCCTGAACGGCGCCGAAGTCATGCTCAACACGGCGTATGAATCGGACAAGCGTCCGCCCGCTCCTGACCCTGCGCGCCTCGCCACGCATGATGACACCTGTCTGTTCTTTGGGTGCAAGGATCTGGATGCTGCCTACCAGCACTTACAGGCTCACGGCGTGGATTTGAAAGAACCGAAAGTCGCCCCTTACGGCATGAAGCAACTGTGGTTCAAAGATCCGGACGGATACGGCCTCTGCTTCCAGTGGCCCGCCAGCCAAAAGATGCAGGATGAATGGGAAAAATCATACGGAATCGAAGCAAAGACCGTGGTGTAGCCCCGGATGTGTAGCCCCGGACGCCCCGTCCGGGGTTGCGCGCAAAGCGCGCAATGAAACCCTTCAGGGACGCCCTTGAAGTGGCGTCGTGACCTGCGCCCGTACCCGCGAAACGATCCCGACCGGCCCCTAAGCAACCATGTGCTTGATCACCGTCACCTTGCTGTACGCCACACGGAGTCCCAGCCGCTCGGCGTTGCGCTGCGACGTCGTGCCTCCCTGCGTGACCACGACGGCATATTCGCATCCGGCGTCGCGGGCCGCCTGCAGGCGCGCTCGCAAAAGCGCCGTCTGCAGCCCGCGTCCACGAAACTCTGCGAGGGTACCTGCCCCGCAGAGAGCAAACACCCTATGCTCGGGAATCACCAGGCCCGTGCCACAGGCGACGGGTTTTCCGTCGATGGTTGCCACGAAAGCCAGCGCGTTCTCCATCTTGTACAGCGGCGTGATCAGCCCGCGATAGGGCTCCGGAGCCCCATCGGGGAAGAAGGCGTGCTCCACGATCGCACCCGTGGCCTCCGCCTCATCCTGATATGACCGCCGAATCTGGCATCCGTCGGGTGGCGGCGGAAAGGGATCCGCCCAGTCCAGTTTGCGGTAAAGGACGTTGTTCAGTTCCGCAATCGCATAGCCCCGTTCCTTGAACATCTCAAACGTCTCAGGCCTGTGGAGCGGAGTCAGGTCCACCTGCGAGGGGGCCTGCTTCTCACGATAGAACTGCTCGATGCGATCAAGGTCCTCCGCGGCCAACGGCCGCTCGAACCCCGCGCCCGTAACGCGACCGATCGGGGAACCCAGCCCCGCGAAGACCATGTGACCGCCGCAGACTTCCTTCTCGGACGCCCCGATCTCGGGCCGCATGTTCTGAAAGATTCGCGCATACATCACTTGTGGCATCTCCTCGCACGACTCCAGCCGGCGAGCGAGTGCCTTGTCAACGAATTCCATGGAAAATGTCCTCTCTGAGTTCGGACCGATGAATAAAGAGAAGGCCGGCCGCGCCCTATGGCACGTCGGCCTGAGGAATGAGGACGCCGAATTAGAGGACGGCAGTCATAGGCAGGGCAACAGAGTACCGCGCCGCAGCACAGGCGCGCAAGACGAGCGGCTGGGGCCAAATTGGGAGCGTTCCCAACCTGGAACCGCACTACGTCCCGAAGTTAGGGCCCCTGTGACATTCATCACGCGGGCTCGCGCCTCCGCTCCCGATAATGCACTCATGAAGCCGCGCCCATCTTCATCTTGCGGGTCGCGGAATCGCGCAGGAGAGAGTGGAATCATGAACACATTGAAGCGAGCGAGCGGGCGCAACGGGCTGGTTGCGCTGGCGGCTCTGGCCATCCTGGGTCTACCGGCGTGGGCCGCGAATGAAAAGCCGGCCGCGGCAAACGTCCCGGTCAGCGTAGAGTCCGGGCAGTACGTCGGAAGCGATACCTGCAAGGCCTGCCACGAAGAAATCTACAGGAAGTTTGAAGCCACGCCGCACTGGAAGACGACCTACGGTCGCCACGGAGACGCCGCGAAAGGCTGTGAGGCCTGCCACGGGCCAGGGCAAGCGCACGTCGAGGGCGGAGGCGACAAAAGCAAGATCTTCACCTTTGCCGGCGCCGATCCCGGCGAGGCCAGCCGCCGCTGCCTCTCCTGTCACAACGGCGAGGAGCATGCGAACTTCTCGCGCTCCCAGCACAATTCGAATGATGTAAGTTGCATCGCCTGCCACTCGCCGCATCACGCCAAGGAAGCGCAATACCTGCTGGTCGAAAAACAGCCGCAGCTTTGCTATGGCTGCCACACTGAAACGAAACAGGAGTTTCAGCGTCCCTTCCGTCACCGCGTCGATCAGGGGCTGATCCAGTGCAGTGACTGCCACAATCTGCATGGCGGATATCTGACCAAGCAACTGCGCTCCACCGCCGCTCAGGATCAAGTCTGCTTCAAGTGCCACGCCGACAAGGCCGGCCCCTTTGCCTTCGAGCATGAACCGGTAAAGACAGAGGGCTGCGTGGCCTGCCACTCGCCGCATGGGGCGACCAATCCCCGCCTGCTGAACCGTCCCCAGGTCAACATGCTCTGCCTGGAGTGCCATACCGTCACCCAGAACACCGGCGCCCCGGCCATGCCCAGTTTCCACAATCAAAGCCAGAAATATTCGGCCTGCACCTTGTGCCATCCGACGATTCACGGCTCGAATACCGACGCATTTTTCATGAAGTAACGAGGAGACCATGATGAGAATTGAAGGGAACTCGCATTTGCAGGCCGCTGGAGGTCTCCGCATCAGACTGGTGCCGCTGCTGGCGGCGTTGTTTGCCCTCTCGGTGCCGGGCTTCGCACAGGACGGCTCCGAGGGCATCGACAAGGGCGCCTACCACTACCAGGGATCGTTCGATCTGGGCTATCGGCTGGTGAATACGCTGGGCGCCAGTTCGGTGTACGACACGTTTGTCGACGAGCAGCAGGGGCCCAGGTTGCTCGACCAGACCGTGAGCATGCGTTCCCTCAATCACCAGGGCATCCTGTTCGATGACCTTTTTGTGTCGAGCTTTGGCTGGGGCGGCGATCCGGAGAACTCCGGCCGTATTCGCCTCTCGAAGAACCGCTGGTACGACTTCGACGTGACCTTCCGGCGCGACCGCAGCTTCTTCGATTACAACAGTCTGGCCAGCCCTCTGAACCCGGCCAATCCTTACGTGCCGGTCAGTGATTCTCCGCACGCCTTCGACACCGTTCGCCGCATGTACGACTACAACCTGAAGCTGGCGCCGCAGTCGATGGTTTCGGTGCGTCTCGGCGTTTCGAGAAACAACATGGAGGGCCCGGCCTTCAGCACAGTCCATCAAGGAACCGACGGGCTCCTGTTTCAGAACACGCGCACACTGACCGATTCCTACCGGGCGGGCGTCGATTTCCGGCTGCTGCCGCGCACCACCCTCAGCTACGATCAGTTCCTCGAGTACTACAAGGGCGACACCAGTTGGACCGATCAGAGCATGATTTTCCAGCTGGCCGGGGGCACCGCTGTCGATCCGGGCATCAGCTATAACACGGCTGCGGGACAGCCCTGCGCAGCGCCCGTTCTCGATGCAACCACCACGCCCCCCACGATGAATCCGGTCTGCAATGGCTTCCTCTCCTACAGCCGCTGGGCGCCGGTGCGGAGTTCGTTTCCCACCGAGCAGTTGTCGCTGCAGTCGCGCTACTTCCGCAGAGTCGATCTCTCGGCCCGCGTATCCTACGGCTCGGCCAAGAGTGACATTTCCAACTGGTACGAGAATTTTGCCGGCCTGGCCACTCGTACCCGCGAAGCGCGAGGTTTCGTGAGCGGGCCAACTTCGGCCAAGCGAATCGTGGACAACGCCGATCTCGGGGCGACGATTCACCTGACCAGCCGGTTCCGAATCGTCGACAGTTTCCGTACTTCCAACTTCCGCATTCCCGCTGCCTGGGATCTCACCACCTCGCAGTGGTTCGCCGCCACGCTGCTCTCCACGCCAAATGTGTTTGACCCGGCCACCTGTCCTCCGCCGTTTACCGCGGCCACATGCCCGCAGCACAGCGCCAGTTCCGGAGCCGACATCACCCAAGACCAGCGTTTCGCCTTCCTGCGGCAGGCGACCAGGCTGAACACCTTTGAACTGGAATACGACTTCGCCCGCCGGATCACCGCACACCTCGGCTATCGCTTCGAGGCGCGGGAGATCAACCACAACTTCTACGACTTTCAGAACCTGACGTACTACCCGACGCTGGCCACCCGCGGACCTTGCGCGACGGTGACGCTGGTAAACGGGGTCTGCTTCACGACAACCACATCGCAAGATACCGAGACGATCGATGTCCACGCCCATACCGTGCTGGCCGGAATCTCCGCGCGGCCCACGGACAAGCTCCGTGCCACGCTGGATATGGAGGTGTTCTCGGCCGACAACGCCCCCACCCGCATTTCGCCGCGCAACCTGCAGCACTACAAGGGCCGGGCGGGCTATAAACCGAAGTCCTGGCTCGACTTTTCGGGCAGCGTCAACGTGCTGGAGAGCCGGGACAACATCCCGGCCGTCCGGCACCGGGAACATAACCGCAACTATGGGTTCACCACCAGTCTCGCGCCTAAGGCCCGTTTTGGCCTTGACCTCGGCTACAACTACAACGATGTGTTCTCCACCACGAACGTCTGCTATGTAGCTTCGTCGCAGCCTGCGAACACGACCCTGTGCGACAGCGGCGCTCCGTACTTTTCCGCCCTCTCGCTGTACACCAACAAGGTGCATTTTGGCTACGCCAACCTGAGGTTCAAACTGGCGCCGCGCGTCATGGCCATCGCCGGGTACAACCTGACGAGCAGCAGCGGCTCGACACCAACGCTGGCCGATCCGACCGTGCTTACCTCGCTGGGCTTCAATTACCACAAGCCCAGCGCCGAACTGGATGTCAATCTGGCCAAAGGACTTACCTGGAGGACGGCATGGAGCTACTACGACTACAACGAGAAGTTCCTGCCCGCTCCTCTGGCACCGCGAGACTTCCAGAGCAACTCCGTCATTCTGGCGATGCGGTATGAGTTCTGAGCCGTCTCAACCCCGGCCCCTGGCGATTGGCGGATGATCGGCTCGCCGCGAGTTTGCGGACATGATTTTTCACAGGGAGACAACAAGTTACGACGGTTATCTACTCCGGTAACCTCACCGCCCCCTACACTGGCCACAGAAGTAACGGAGGTCTCTTTACCGGGAGACCTCCTGCTCGGATACACCGGTTTCTCGCTGCGGACGGAAATCGGCATGGTCAGCAAATGACGACGGCGCAAAGCCGCGAAAACATTAATGGGGACGGGAATATGACCTGCAGAAAACTTGCGGTGCTGGCAGTGGTTCTCGCGGGACTGTTGTTTCCACTTTTGATGAACGCCCAGGGCGGCTCGACCGGGGCCATCACTGGGGTTGTGGTCGACGCGAAAGGCGCGACCGTGTCCAACGCTCAGATTGAGATCACCACGGCGGGAACCGACTCGGCCCTCCGAACCGTTTTTTCCGATGCCAGCGGAAACTTCACCGCGGCCTCATTGCCGGTCGGAGTGTACGACGTCACCGTGAAGGCATCCGGCTTCTCCACCAGCAAGTTCAGCGAGGTGGCCGTGCGTTTGACCGAAACCACCCGCCTGAATCCGTCGCTCAGCGCGGCGGCGAACGGAACTGGGGCGGCAGAAACAGGCGAGGTTGAGAAGGTGGTGGTCAGCACCGCCGCGGTCATCGCGGTGGAGACCAGTAATGCGACGACCGGCCGGACGATCGGGGACGACGTGATTGACAGCCTGCCCCTGGCGACCCGGAACTTTCACCAGTTACTGACGCTGTCAACCGGCGCAAGCTCCGAACTGAATGCCTCGGCTCAATTGGGCCGCGGAGACGTTGGCATCAACGTCAACGGCCAGCGCGACAACAACAATAACTATCTGATCGACGGCGTCAGCGTGTCGGACCTGCGGAATTCGCAGCTATTCAACACGCCGCTGCCCAGCCCGGATGCCGTCCAGCAATTCAAGGTGCAGACCAGCCTGTACGACGCCACGGAAGGCCGCAACGGCGGCGGCAACATCAATGCCGTACTGAAAAGCGGCGGCTCGCACTGGCATGGCTCCGCCTACGAATTCTTCCGCAATGATGTGTTCAACGCCAACGAGTTCTTCCAGAAGAGAAACGGGCAACCGCGTCCGGTGGTGAAGCAGAACCTGTTCGGCGTCGCCCTCGGCGGTCCGCTGGGGCACGATGCGAAAGGTGGCAACCTCTTCGTGAATTATCAGGGCACCCGCCAGCGCAGCGGCCTTTCGGCGGGCGCCATTATCAGCACGGTGCTTCCCGTGCTGCCTGCGGATCGGTCCGAAGCCTCCTTGGCCGGGGCGCTCCTCGGCGACCCAAACACTCCCATCGATCCGGTTGCGCTCGCCCTGCTCAACGTGAAGAGCAACCAGTTTGGCGGGGCCGGCGGAGGCTGGCTGATTCCCTCGCTACCGCCTGCGAATCCTGCCAATCCGCTGGCGAGCGCGGTGTTCGACTATAGCCAGCCCGGCAAATTCGATGACGACCAGTTCACAACCTCCTACGACCGCCAGTTCAAGGACGGACGGGACAAGATTTCCGGAAGGTTCTTTTTCTCGAATTTCCACTCCTTCCTGCCCTTCGGCGGCGGCAATGTGCCCTCAACTCCAGGAGAGAATCTGTCCATCGGCGATCTCAATTTCCCCATTGATCTCCCGGTGAAGGACCGTTTCCTCAGCGTCACGGAAACCCACGTTTTCGGGCCGCGGATCGTCAATGAGGCGCGCTTTGGGTTCCTCAATCTTGGAAGCCAAACCCTCAACCAGTCGATCGTTACCGCCGCGGACCTCGGCATCGATCGCCCGAGCAATGGCGATACCCCCGATACGTATCGGTTCAGTATTGCCGGACTCTCGATCGGTCCGAACGACAGCTATAACCTCATTCAGCGGCAGCACAACTACACGTTCTCCGATACAGTCAGCGATTCGCTGGGCAAGCACTTCCTGCGTTTCGGCGGCCTGTACACACACACGGGGATGTATCGCGATTTCCCTCAGAACTTCAACGGGTTGGCGTACTTCAGCAGCCTGCAGACGTTCCTGTTGGGAATCCCCTCCTACGCTGCCAACGCTAGCGGAGTAACCGACCACCAGTTCCGCCTGAATGATTTCGGCGCGTACTTCCAGGACGACTACAGAGTCACCCGCGACCTCACGCTGAATCTTGGTGTCCGCTGGGATCGGATGAGCGCTCCACAGGACGCGCTGCACCGGATGGCCAACGTAATCCCGAGTTTGATGGCGCAGGGTCAGAGCCCCTTCGTTTACTCCAAGTCGGTCAACGGCCTGGGCCTTCCCGGGCTCAGCGGAACTGCCAGTGAGACCCTGCATAGCAATGACTACGCATCGAACTGGGGTCCACGCTTCGGCTTTGCCTACAATGTGTTGGGAAAGAACACCACGTCGATCCGCGGTGGATACGCGATCTACTATGAGCGGGAGAGCTTCGGCATTGCCGAACAACTAGGCAGCCAGGCGCCCTTCATGCCGAACGTGACGATCTTCGGGCAGCAGTTCTACCAGTTGGCCACACTCTTCAGCGGCATGTTGCCCGCGGCTGACACCCTCGATCCGAACTTCGTGCCCCAACCCTCTTTCCTCGTGGGCTTCATCGATCCGACCACCGGTCAGCCAACCTCAGACCCCAACATGTACCCGATCTTCAGCGGCTCGACATACGCATTCACCGCGATGTCGGCGCCCCAGCGGTTCGTTGTGCCCAGCACCCAGCAGTGGAACCTTTCGGTGCAACGGAGCCTGAGCCGGAACTGGCAGCTGGAAGTCGGGTATGTCGGAACCAAGGGCACGCACCTGGCTGACGTGCTCGACACAATGCAAGCCCGGCTCGCCAGCCCTGAAAACCCCGTTCTGGTTCAGGATGTGTTCGGAAACCCCTACACGATCACGGCAAACACTCAGCTGAACGTCGGGGCGCGCTCGCCCATTCCCGGGCTGAATCCGCGCGGCTTTTTCGAGTTCAGCAACGACGCGACCTCGCGCTACAACTCGCTGCAGATCACGGTGGCGCACCCGTTCGCCAAGGGTCTTCACTTTGAAGGCGCATATACCTACTCGAAGTCGATGGATCCGGTCGTGACTTCCGCGGCGGGAATCTACAACTATCCATTGAACGATCAAACTTCCTTGGCTCACTCGATGGCGCTGTCGGATTTTGACCGCCCGCACCGTCTGGTCGTCAGCTACGACTACGATTTGCCGTTCTTTGCGGGCGTCCGCGGCGTGCGCGGCGCATTTCTCTCGCACTGGTCCATTTCCGGCATAACGACCTTCCAGTCGGGATTGCCGATGCGGGTTACCGACTCCGCCGGAGCGACCGCTTACGGCATTCCGACGCCCAACATCGCAACCCCCAGCCTCGCGCCCGGTTCCACGCTTGCCGGCGCATTGTCGTCGGGATCGATCGAACAACGGATCGACGGTTATTTCAACCCGCAGGCGTTCATTCCCGCCCCGGTGGTTGGCATCGACGGCTCGACAGGTTACGGCTCACTGGGCCGCAACGTCTTTCGTGGCCCGTTCCAGCAGAATTGGGATACCTCGATCGGCAAAACCTGGACTGTGGCTGAGGGCCAGATTCTCAAGTTCTCGGCAGACATGTTCAACGTCTGGAATCACCCGGTATTCGACAAGCCCTCGATTACCGATATCGAAAACCCTGCGTTTGGCCGGATCACCAACACCTTGGGAACTCCGCGCCTGATGCAGTTCTCATTGCGGTACGCGTTCTAATAGGTGGCGAAAGTGAAGAAAACTATATTGAGCGGCCGCGGACGGTTCAGCAGAATCCTCTCGCGGACGTATGCGTGTATTCTCGGGTTGTTGCTGGCGGCATGCATGCTGGCCGGGACGTCCCCTGCCCAGGATGCCGGGCGAAAGGTAGTGGCCCGGTCGGCTCCGACCTATCCGGATCTGGCCAAGAAGATGCACCTTTCCGGAAAAGTGAAGATCGAAGCAACCGTCAACGCGGCCGGTTCGGTCGTCTCAGCGAAAATGGTCGGTGGAAATCCGGTCTTCGAGAGCGCCGCAGTCGATGCGGTGAAGCAATGGAAGTTTGAATCGGCGCCGGCCACAACCAAGACCGTCGTCGTGCTCGAATTTGCCGAGCCGTAAACCGGCAGACTCGCCGGGGTGAGCCGCGCGCGGCGACTAGACCTGCTGCCGCGCCTCGCCCAGGGAAACTTCCACCTCCAACTTCTTCTTTCCGCGATAGATCGTCACCTTCACCGAGTCGCCCGCGCGATGGTTGTTCATCATCTGCGAGAGATCTTCCTGGTCCTCAATCTTCTGGTCGTCGATCGCAATAATCAGATCTCCGCCGAGCATGATGGGCGTATTGCCGAGATACGCGCGTTCGCTGCCAGAGCGTAGGCCCGCCTGATCGGCAGAGCTTCCCGGCACAACCCCGATGATCAGCAGTCCGTAGTCGACCGGCAGACCAATTTCCTGCGCCAGCTCCGGACTGATCGGCAAGGTGCGGACGCCGAGCGCCGGACGGCGCACCCGGCCCAGCGTCATCAGATCATTCAGCACGGCTTTTGCGGTGTCGATCGGAATGGCGAACCCAATGCCGGCACTTTGATTCGCGTTCGACAGAATCATGGTGTTGATGCCGATCACCTCGCCGTGCCAGTTCATCAGCGGTCCACCCGAGTTGCCGGGATTGATCGCCGCATCGGTCTGAATGGCCTCGTCAATGGTCGATCCATTCGGCTCGCGCACCGGACGGATCGAACTTACGATCCCCCGCGTCATCGTGCCCGATAAACCAAACGGGTTGCCGATGGCGTACACCTTCTGTCCGACCTGCAAGTTGCGGGAATTCCCCATCACGGCCGGAACCAGGTCCGGAGCCTTGATCTGAATCACCGCCAGATCGTGCGAGGGGTCGGTCCCAACCACCGTCGCCTTGTATTTCTTCCGGTTGTGCATGGTGACTTCGACCTGGCGGGCCTCGGCAATCACGTGGTAATTCGTCAGGATGTGCCCTTCCTTGTCGATCACGAATCCCGAGCCTTGTCCCTCTTGCGGCACCAGTCCATAGAAGAAGTCAAAGGTCATAGCCCGGGACGTAATATTGACCACCGCCGGAATGTTCTTCTTGTACACCGCGATGTTGTTCTGTTCTTCGCCGTCAAGCGACTCGCCCGGGGCGGCTTCAGTGATCTCAACCTGGTCGGGCCGCGAGAACCAGCTGTTCGACGCCGGCACATGCGGTGCCGAATTCGAGCGCCAGGTTGTGAAGTAGAAGAACGCCCCGGCAATGGCCACGGCAAGGATCAACGGTCGCAGTACTTTCATAGCGTGAAATCCCCATGTCGAGTTTCGCTGGACCTGATCTCGACAATTACAGATAGATACGAGTTCTGGGAGCTAAAAGGTCCCCGGATAATTCTAAACAATTGAGAGCAATCCGCGAGTGGCAACTCGCCGCTAGACGGCAGCCTGCAGCTTGTCCCAGACTTGGCGGACCTGCTGCCGGGTCTGGTCAAGCGTGCCCGAGTTATCGATCACGTAATCGGCAGCCTTAACCTTTTCCTCGTCAGGAAGTTGGGCGGCCATGCGTCGCGTGATCTCGGCGCGGGCAACGATCAGGTCCAGTCCTTGCCGTATCGCAAATCGCTCCGCGCGCTGCTCGATCATGCAGGTCACCACGATCAGGCGGTCGAACCGCTTGCCTGCGCCCGCCTCGAGGATCAAAGCCGCCTCGACCATGGCCACCGACTTCGGATCCCGCTGGCCGACGGAATCCATCCATTCGTCCTGGCTGCGGATTACCGCCGGATGCACGATGCGGTTCAATTCGGCGACGCGCGACGTTCGACCGGAGGCCTCGTCGCCGAAAGCCAGCTCCGCCAGCTTGCCTCGATTCACCGTACCGTCGGAATTCAGAATCTCCCGCCCGAAGTGCCGCACGACTTCGTTATAGACAGATTCTCCCGGCTCCATCAGCGCGTGGGCAATGCGGTCCGCCTGGACCAGGTGTGCGCCCAGCCCCACAAACATCTCCCCAACGACGGATTTCCCCACGGCAATGCCGCCCGTTAGCCCGACTCTCAGCATGGATCTACCATCGGTTGCTTTTCACCACGGAGACACGGAGGCACGGAGAAAGCAAAACCCAAAAAAAGTAAAAACCTGCGCGGCCTGCCACCGATAAAGCTTCTTTCGCCATTCCTCTCCGTGGCTCCGTGCCTCCGTGATGAATTAAACCTTTGACAGCTCCCGCATTCCTGCGCCCCGCCGCATCTTCGCCGCCTTCACCGTGTTGAACATCAGCATGGCGATCGTCAGCGGCCCGACTCCACCCGGAACCGGCGTAAGCGCCCCGGCAACATCCGCCACTTCGGGATGCACGTCGCCAATCAGCGTCGATCCTTTCTTCCGGAAGGACTCTTCCCTTTTCGAGTTGCCGGCAAAGAACCGTTGGAAATCGGCAGGATCGGTCACCGTATTCATGCCGACATCGATCACGGTCGCACCCGGCTTCACAAAATCCTTCGTGATCATTCCGGCGCGCCCAATGGCGGCCACCACGATGTCCGCACGGCGGCACACACCCGGCAAATCGTGCGTCTTCGAATGACAGATCGTCACCGTCGCGTTGGCATTCGTCAACAGCATCGCAGCGGGTTTGCCCACAATATCGCTGCGCCCCACCACCACCGCATCGTGCCCGGCAATCGGGACGTTGCTGCGCTTCAGGATCTCAATCACTCCGGCAGGCGTGCATGGCACCAGCCCGGGCCGTTGCGTCGAAAGAAGCCCAACGTTCATGGGATGGAATCCGTCTACGTCTTTCGCGGGATCGACAGCAAGCAGCACCTTCTTGGAGTCGACCTGCGCCGGCAGCGGCAGCTGCACCAGGATGCCGTCTATTTCGTCCCGGCGATTCAAGTCTTCGATCACGTTGAGCAACTCGGCCGTCGTGATCGACTCCGGCGGCGTCAGCTTCTCGCTGTAAACGCCGACCTCTTCGCAGGCCTTCACCTTGCCCCGGACGTAGATCTCCGACGCCGGATTGTGTCCCACCAACACCACCGCCAGTCCGGGACGAACCCCGGCTGCCGACAGGGCTTGCGCTTCTGCCGAAACTTCGGCACGTATCTCTTGCGCGATCCTGGTTCCGTCAAGAATAAGAGCAGACATGAGCGTGAAGTTTCCGCCTTCAAGGTTTCCGCACTAAATCTTACAGCAGACCTTCCTTCATTCACCAAGCACTCGGCTCCGGTGGCGTCGCAATTTGGACTCAAATGACGCCACAAGGAGAACGGATCGCATTCTTGTGTTTTCTCAGTGCCTCCGTGGTGATTTCCCCCTCGCCCCCTTGTGAGCCTAATCACAGGTCGCCTCAAGCCCGTGTCGTAAGATACCCCAAGTCATGGTTGCCAAAGACCTCCTGGAAATGCTGGTTTGTCCAGCCTGCAAGCAGCCGCTTGAGCACCGCCAGAGCCCGGAGAATTTGAAGTGCAAGCAGTGCCACCGGGTCTACGCGGTCAAGGACGATATCCCCATCATGCTGATCGATGAGGCGACGATCGAGCCTTAAGGCCCTTGCGGCGGAACGTGCCGGTTCCAGGAAAGGAGAATCAGGCGTGGCCGCGCAATTCTTTTACTGCACCCAATGTCATAAGAAGTACCCCACGCATCAGAAGCTGTTCGACACGCTGTACAACTTCACCAAGGCGGCTCCGGAGGCTTGCCCGATCTGCGGCGGCATCCGCGACCTTCACGTTACCCTCGACTTTCAACTTGGCGCCGGCGACAGCGACTACCGGGTGATTTCCGCCGTCCTGCCCGACAAACTGGAGTCCTGGATGGGCGGAGAGCAGGAAGAAGTCACGTTCTATCCTTTCCTCGTCGTGCTCGAAACCAGCGAGCGGAAACAGTTCTGCTGGATGCCCTACTGGCACGTCACCGGAAAGGAATCCCGCTACGGTCAGCACGCCGTCTGTCTGGAGAAGAGCCAGTTTGAGAGCCTGATCGAGCAGGCGGAAGTGAGAGAGCTCGAACCGGTGTAGTGCGCACTCTGTTTCATTGAGTCGACGCCGAGATTCTGCCGAAATGCCCGCGCCGGGTTGCCCCACTCTTCCCGCGTTCTGTGCGGGAGGGTGGGGATTTTGATTGGGCGTGGCCCCCTGCTGACCGCCTAACCTCTGTCGCAGTGCTATGATCGCGCAGGCTGACTCGTCTCCCAACGTGTAGTTCTGCCTGGACCTTCGAACCACAGGCAATCAGTGGCCAAATTCCACCACTGCCACTGCCCGGCAGCGGCCATTTCAAATCGACACATTGTGTCAATTTGGCGATTACCCCAGAGTACGAAGGGCACCCCTGCCCCTCGCCGGCCCTACTGAGTTTCCCGCAACTTCCGATATTCACAGGGGTTAGCAGAAACAGGGGTAGTTGTAGATCGTATCCAAAAGTGCGGTCGGACTACGGCACACCAATTGCATGCAACTTCTACAGATGCCGATGAGTCTAAGTAGGCACAGGTCGGAATCGGAGGTGATGACGGCCATGATGAACGATAAGGTGATGAACGACAAAGACAGGTTCACGATGACGGAGCTGGCTGCGCTCCGGAGCGACTTGCTCCAGGGTGGTATGGTCGATTCCCGCGAGGCCGCCGAACTCCTTCGCGTATTCCTGATGGGCCGTGGATATGGGGTTTCGCCCACGGCAGCTCTCGATGCGGCAAGCCGCGTTGAGATGGCCGGTTGTGCGCTGCCGGTTCTCCAGCTCGAACTGGAGAATCTGGCGATGGTGATGTAACAGTTTCAATTCCCAGGTTTCAAAGTTTCATCAACATTGAATCGGCGAAGCTCTGGGAACTGGGGTACCTGAATTGGATCCTGAATCGCTGTGCGAGATGACGCACCGACTGAGCGATCCAACGCGGTGACGAACACGATTTAGACATCCTGGCTTGCCGATCGAACCAAGACCGACGAACCAGTTCCACAAATGGGAAAGCCGGGCCAACCAGCCCGGCTTTGTGGTTTTTAGGAGGCCATGACGCGCCTCGGGCCTCCCTTGTTGAGGGGAACGCTGGCGCCTAACCTCTGTCATCCTGAGCGAAGTTTTTCGTCCGCAATCGCGGACGAAAACGCAGTCGAAGGATCTCTACCAAGTTCGTCGCTTCCACGGATGTCCGCAGGCGTTCTCTCATCCTCCCGCCAACCACTGGAGGGTGATGAAGCGCAGGCCGTCCTAGCAGTCGTATCGAACTTCCTTGACGTATATTTCCTGCAGATTGTAGTCCGCATCGCATGCCCACCCTCCCGCAAAAAACGCGGGAAGGGCAGGGCAACCTCACGTTGTCTCTTTGATTTCTTGGGGTTAGCTGTCATCACGCTATCGTGTATACCCCTCCGTGATGACATTGTGTTCCTGCAGGAACACTATTCGTAGCGCAGGCTTTCCACTGGATCGAGTTGCGACGCCCGTGTGGCTGGAACCGTCCCGAAGATCATCCCCACCACTGATGACACCAGGATGGCGATGATGGCCGACAGGCCTGAGATTGGCAGGCGGAAATCCGTGAAGAAGCGCACGGAATATGGAATCGCCAGGCCCACAACAATGCCCGCGATGCCTCCCGCAATCGAAATCACGATGGCCTCAGCGAGGAATTGAAAGCGTATCTCGCGATTCGTCGCGCCGATCGCCTTGCGGATCCCAATCTCACGGATGCGCGACGTCACCGTCGCCAGCATGATGTTCATGATGCCGATGCCGCTCACCAGCAAGGTGACGAACGCCACCAGCATCAGGATGAGCGTGAGTGCGTCGGCGATCTTGCCGGCTACGGCGAGTAGTTGCGTCAGGTTCTGCACGTTGTAGACCGACTCGGCGCGATGGCGAGACCGCAGCACGCGCTTGATCGCCTCGGTCGCGGGTGCAACGTCCTGCGTGGTTGCAGCGGAGAAGTAGATTTCGTAGACCGCGTTGGTCGGAGTGAAGAAGCGGCTCACCGTATACGGGATGAGCATGGTGTCGTCCTGGATTTCGGACTGGCCGAACGTATCCACGCTCTCTTTGAACACGCCGATCACGGTGAACGGCAGGCCGCCGCTGAGCTTGATCATCTGTCCAACCGCCGGCGCCGAATTGCCATACAACTTGCGCGCCAGATTCTCGGTAATCACGCCAACCTTGTTGTGGCCGGTGGAGTCTTCTGTATCGAAGAAGCGCCCCGCGAGCAGCTTCAGATTGCGCACGCGCGTGTACTCAGGATCGACGCCGAGAACCAGGATGTCGCTCTGCTTGCCGCCTCCAATGCTGATCCGGTCGACGAGCGGGACAGTGGGCGAGGCTGCAACCACGCTCGACACCTGCTCGCGCACCGCGCGCACATCTTCGATGGTCATGGGGTCAGGCGTGGCGTCGATGCGGTTCGACACGCCCTGATACTCCGCGTGAATCATGTTGGGGCCGATCGATTGCAGCTGGCGCTGAACGTATTGCTTGCCGGTCAGCCCGATGGTTGCGACCAGAATGACGGACGCCGTGGCGACGGCCATAGCCACGGCAGTAAGCGTGAACTGCATCTTGTTGCTGAGGAATGAGTCGTAAACGAAATTCAGGGTCTCGGTCAGACCGATCGTGATACGGCGCGGCGCGGTGAAGGTGGAGGCGGTCGTTGTTGCCATTGGTCTAGTTAGATGTCAAAACGTCGCTCCTCGACACGCGCAAATCCGCGTCTCGGTCGCCATCGTGTTCGGCTAGCGCTCTCGCCACAAACGAAACAACAGGGCAAAGTACTCCAACCCGATGCGCAGGTTCGCCTTGCTGACCCCGGCGCGGCGCGGTCCGAAGGTGAACGGCAGCTCGCGCACTGAGCGCACGTTGCCTCGCACCAGAATTTCCAGCAGGATCTTGAATCCTCGGTTGTGAAGCTGAATGCCCTTGAGGCAGGAGCGGCGCACCATGAAGAACCCCGCCATCGGGTCCTGCACGTAGATGCTGGATTTCTGCAGCGGATACGTGAGCCAGATCGCCATACGGGATAGCAAATGCCGCGCCGGGTGCCAGTTGTCGAGCCCGCCTTGCGGCGCATACCGGCTCGCTAACACGACGTCCGTTCCGGCTTCAGTGGCTTTCCAGAGTTCGGGCAACAACTCCGGCGGATGCTGCAGGTCAGCGTCGATGACTCCCAACACCTCGGCATCGGTATGCCGCCAGCCGTAAAGCACCGCGCCTCCGAGGCCGCGTTCACCCGTGCGAACCAGCAGACGCACGCGCGGATCGGTGGCGCTGATCTCCTGTACGATGGAGTCGATTCCGTCGTGGCTATCGTCGTCAACGACGAGGATTTCGTAGGCAAAGCCGAGCGGATCGAGACTCTGGCGGATGCGGTCGAGCACCGCGCGGATGTTTTCCGCCTCACGCAACGTGGGCACGACGAGGGCAAGCTTGGCTGCAGGTCTGGGCTCGATTGCGGATGGAACGTCCTGATCGGGAGCGGAAGATTCGATTTCGTCTGCGATAAGCTTAACGGCCTTTGCGGACATGTAAGGTCATTGTAGTTTAAGATCGCGGCGCCTGAAAAACTATCCCCAATTGCGAAATGTCTGCATCCTTGCGCTTCTGGCCGCTCTGGGAGTGCTGATCTCCGGGTACCACCCCGGCGCTGAAGATGACGAGGTATATCTGGCGGCCATCAAGCGCGACCTGAATCCCGCGCTGTTCCCGCATGACGCGGACTTCTTCGCGCTGCAACTGCAGGCGACGGTGTTCGACAAGCTCGTCGCAGTCTCCACGCGCACAACTCATGTGCCCCTCGGCTGGGGGATCTTCATCTGGCATTACGGGGTTATCTTTCTGGTGCTTCTCGGCTGTTGGCGTCTGAGCCGGCGCCTTTTCAGCGAGGAGTATGCCCACTGGGCTTCGACGGCGCTGATCACAGTGCTTCTCACGCTACCGGTCGCCGGCACGGGGCTGTATATCGTGGATCAGAACCTGCATCCGCGAGCGCTGGCCACGGCGGCGATCCTCGCGGCAACCGTCGCGGTGCTGGATCGCCGATTCCTGCGCGCAGGAATTCTCCTGGCTGTGGCGATGCTCTTCCATCCCATCATGGGCAGCTTCGGGGTGTCCTGGTGCGTCTTCCTTGGATGGCGCCAGACCACGCCGGGGACAGGGCTTTCGGTCCTGGCGTTGGCTCCCTTGGGTTGGATATTCAAGCCTGCTTCGGACGCGTGGCGCGTGGCGGCCGATACCCGCAACTATTATTTTCTAGGGCGCTGGGAATGGTACGAATGGCTGGGCGTGTTTGCCCCGTTGGCGATCCTCTGGTGGTTTCGCCGGATCGGCCAGAGACAAGACGGATCGAGGCTGGCTCACGTCGCAACACGCTTGGTTTTCTTTGGCGCTTTTCAGTTCGTCGTGGCCGTGGCCATGATGCTGCCGGATGGCCTGCAACGACTTCGTCCCCTGCAGCCCATGCGCTACCTGCATCTTCTTTATGTGATCTTCATCGTGCTGGCGGGCGGCGTGCTCGGGCAGAAGTTTCTGCGTGCGCACCGCTGGCGGTGGCTTCTGCTCTTCGTGCCACTGGCGATTGGGATGTTCATGGCGCAACGGGCAACCTATCCGGCGTCCGCTCACCTGGAATGGCCGGGTGCCGCGTCCTCCAACGCGTGGATGCAGGCATTCGCCTGGATTCGCGAGCACACGCCTCCGGACTCCTACTTCGCCATTGGAGCTGACTACATGCGCCGGCCCGGCGAGGACTACCACGGCTTCCGAGGACTCGCCGAGCGCAGCCGGTTGGCCGACGCCACCAAGGACGCCGCGGTCGCGACTCAGGTCCCGCCTCTTGCGGCACGCTGGCAAGCGGAAGTCGAAGCCCAGCGCGGGTGGGAACATTTCGGCCCCGCCGACTTTGCAGCGTTGAAAGCGCGCTTTGGCGTCGATTGGGTGCTGCTTGAGCGCCCAGCCGGGGATGGCATGGATTGTCCCTATGAGAATCAGGCCGTCAGAGTATGCAGGGTGAAATGAGCTGCGTTGTGGCAAAGCGCGCAGAAGATCGTGCGCTCAAGCTTCAATCTAAGCGGGACGCGCAGAGGACTGAGAGGCGTAGTACGGTTCACGCGCGGTTTCGAGTTTGCGCCCCTGGGGACTGAATCGCGGCAAGTGCAGCAGGCCGATCCTCTGCGCCGCGAATTGAAGAGTGGTGGCCAGCACCCCGAATCCATACGTCACACTGCGGCGGAAGTTAATCGACGAAGCTTCTTCGAAATATTTCGTGGGGCAGGAAACTTCTCCGATGCGGAAGCCAAAGTGAACGCATTGTGCCAGCACCTGGTTGTCGAAGACGAAGTCATCGGAATTCTCGAGTAGCGGCAACTCGGTAAGCACCTTGCGGCTGAAGGCACGGTATCCGGTGTGGTATTCCGAGAGCTTCACGCGCAGAAAGAGATTTTCAAACGCCGTCAGAAAACGATTCGAGACATACTTGTAAAACGGCATCCCGCCAAGCAGAGCGCGGCCTCCAATAATGCGTGAGCCTAGCACGACGTCATACACGTCGTAGGCGACCATGCTGGCCATGGCGGTGATAAGCAGCGGCGTGTACTGGTAGTCGGGATGAAGCATGATCACAACATCCGCTCCCGCGGCCAGCGCCTCGCGATAGCAGGTCTGCTGATTTCTTCCGTAGCCGTAATTGCGATCGTGCTGGAAGACATGCAGGCCGAGGCGCCGGGCGACCTCCACGGTCTGGTCGCGGCTCTGGTCGTCGACGAGAATGCGGATGTCAACGAGCTCGGGAATTTCTCCGACCGTGGCCGGAAGGGTCTTCTCCGCGTTATAGGCGGGCATGACCACCGCGATGCGTTTGCCGTTGATCATTTGCCTCTGATCATGGAAGGGCTCGGCTACTAGTCTACCCGAAGCTGCGCGGCGTTCGGATTCGGCAACGACAACCTGCCGGAGGCGAAATCAAGAAAGAGGATTGCTGCGGCGCGCAGTCATCGGTTCATGTTGTCGAGGATGGAGCCCACGATGCCGCCGACCACGCCTCCTTCGGTGGCCTGGCGCGGAGCCTCACGAGGCAGATATCTCTCGATGGCGTGGGCGAGCTTGGAGATGGGAAGGGTCTGCAGCCAGATCCGGCCCGGCCCCGTCAGCGACGCGAGGAAGATGCCATCGCCACCGAAAATCATGTTCTTGATGCCGGGAACGGTCGTGATCTGGAATGAGACGCTGGCCTGAAATGCGCCCACGTGACCAGGATGGACGCGGAGGTTCTCGCCGGGTTGAAGATCGCGGACGACCAATTCTCCGGAGAGTTCGATCCAGGCAATGCCCTGACCGCTGATCTTTTGCAGGAGGAATCCGTCGCCACCGAATATGCCCGCGCCCAGCGATTGCTGGAAGCCCACGCCGATCTGAATCTGGGGAGTGGCACAGAGAAATCCCTGGCGGTGAATCATGTAATCGTGTCCGGGAGCCACTTCGACCGGAACGATGTGACCCGGGAGCTTGGTGGCGAAAGCTAACTCTCCGGGAGCGCTGACCGCACGGTACTCGGTCATGAAGATGGATCCGCCGCCGGCCACACGCTTGAGCACTCCAAGAAATCCACCGCCACCGCCAAACTGCGTGTGGGTCGTCATCTGAATCGAACTGCTCATCCAGGACAACTCTCCGGCTTCGGAGATGATGGAGTCGTTGGGATCGAGAAGGAACTCCAGGACGGGCATGGTGGTGCCAGTGATGCGGCTCTGCATGGGGCCTCCTAGGAGTGAGAGTATACATGGAGCGGAATTGGGCCCAGTTTGCGGCCTCGGTTGAGATCCACAGGGGGAGAAACGTCTTTCACGGCGATTTTACGTTCAATTCATCTCCCCGTAACATGTGCAAGCCATGCTTGCAGCACTCAGAGATAGGACATCCCCGCCGTCTGGCGGGGGTCACGCGGGGTTGCTCTGGAGCAGGCAGGTCTGGAATTACAACCATGAAAAGAATAGCAAGCATTCTGATTCTCCTTTTGTCGGCGCCAGCATTGATCGCACAGAACGCAATCACGACTGGAAACATCCGGGGTACGGTGGTAGACGACTCCGGGGCATATATTCCCGGAGCCACTGTGGTTCTGCGACTTGGAGGCGCCGCGCAGGGATTGACGCGAGCCACGAATGGCGCCGGCATTTTTGTGTTTGCCTCGCAGCCTGTGGGGGAATACGAGCTCGAGGCCAGTGCGCCGGGATTTGGCAAGCAGCAGGCGATCGGAGTTGAAGTGGCGGTCGGGCAGACGGCGACGGTGAGTTTTCGACTGAAACCGCAGAGCGCCGGCGAAGCGGTGGTGGTCAAGGGAGAGTCACCGCTGTTGCGCCTGGAAGATTCCGATCAGAGTTCGATTGTGAACCGCGGGCTGCTGGGCGGACTGCCACTGAGCGGCAGGCGATTCCTGGATTTCGCGCTGCTGGCACCGAATGCCGCGCCTGACGGGCAGCAAGGCCTGGTGAGCTTTGCCGGCGAGCAGGGCGGCGAGGATACGGGGTATGCCAATGCGAACGGCGCGAATTCGTTCACCGTGGACGGCGCCGGCGCCACGAGCAACTACTTCGGAGCGGCGCGAGGCGGCGAACGTGTGCCGTATGTCTTTGGAGAGAATGCCATCGAAGAGTTCCAGGTTGCGGTGTCGCCGTATCATGCGGATTTTGGCGGAGCCGGCACTGGATTTGTGAACGTTGTGACGCGTTCCGGCTCGGACACACTTCACGGGAACGCTTTCTACTACAACCGGAATTCGGCGACAGGCGCGAATGATGCGGTGAGTGCCGCCAACGGGCTGCCGCGTCCGACGGATGTACTGCAGCAGTTTGGCGGATCCGTGGGAGCTCCGATTGTTCCGCATCGGGCATGGTTTTTTCTGGATTACGAGCAACAGAAGCAGAGGAATCCGATCTCGGTCATCAATCCCGCGTTTTCTGACATTGAGCAAGAGGATTTCGGTGTGCCCGACGACACCGAGCTTCCGGCGCCCAATAGCACTTTCCCGACCCCGACCGGCCTGAGCGCACCTGATGCCACGAATCCGGCGTACCTGCAGAACGTGGCGAATGCGTTGAATGCGATCCAGTCAAACCTGGGAGTGCGCGAGCGGCGCCGCAACGACTGGGAAATGTTCGCCAAGATGGACTACCGCGACGCCAAGGATGACCGTTTCTATCTCAGCCTGAATTGGAATCGCTTCGACTCCCCCAGCGGCATGATTGTGAACACGCAGACGCCGCTGTACGGCATCAGCGCACTTGCCAACAGCTTTGTGCGCGACTATCACGCCAGCGCGGGTTGGAGTCACGCGTATGGCAGCAGCCTGCTGAATGAGGTGCACGCCAGCTTCTCGCGGGACGATCAATATTCAACGCCGACCGGACTAATCAATCCGGTGCTGCCCACGATACTGCTGGGGTCCGGCGAGGGCGACGCGGATTCCGGAAGCGATCTGCAACTGGGGAATGCAGGATTTGCCGGGGGACGCACGAACGAGGCGCAGTGGCAGCTATCGGATCACGTGAGTTATTTGTGGGGCAAGCATACGTTCAAGTTCGGCGCGGACTTCACGCGTACTCATCTGACCGACCTGGCTTTTGGCGGATTTGATCCGGACGCTCAAGCGCAGAATGGAACATTTCGCGGCACCTACAGTTTCTCGAGTCTGACGAACTTTGCGCTGGGGATGTACGACAATTTCTTCCAGAGCACGGGGGAGCCAAAGTTCTCGTTCAACGTGCCGTATTACGGCTTCTACTTTCACGATACGTACCAGGTGCGGCCGCGACTGACGCTGGATTTGGGTGTGCGGGAGGATTTCCAGGTATATCCGCAGCCGGTAGCGAATCCCGCGTTCCCGCTGACCGGTCAGTTTGCGAATCAATATCAGCGGGTAGCCCCGCGGTTGGGGTTCGCCTGGCAACCGATGAATGAAACGGTGGTTCGCGGCGGGTTCGGGATGTTTTACGAAAATCTGAACGGGCTGAACTACCGTAATTCCGTGGTGTCCAATGGATTGCTTTCGCAGCAGGCGTCGGTGTCGCTCGACTACGATCCGTCGCTGGCCCCGAATCAGCAGGTGGCCGTGTTTCCAAACCAGATCAGCGATGCCGCGCTGTTCTCTGCCCCAGATATCTCACTGATCGATTCGCATTTCCGCTTCCCGTATGTGTTGCAGGGAAGCTTGCAGATCGAGCGTGAGATCCTTCCGGAAACCGTGGTGACCGTCGGAACGACATGGACACACGGCGTCCATCTCCTCTCGTCGAGCGCATATGATATGAACCTCAATGCGCCTACTGGCACCACGACCTACATTTCGTGCCCGGCGGGAGCGGACGATCCGGAAGACTGTGGCGGACGGTCGGTGACTTTGCCCAACCTGGATTCAGGACTGCTGACTGAGGGAAGGCTTACTCCAAACTTCGGCCAGATCAACGCGTTGATTACTCCTGGAATCAACAACTACAACGCGCTCTTTGTGCAGCTGCAGCGACGCCTGCGGCATGGAGTGGCTCTGCAGTCGGCGTATACGTTCTCGAAGAACATGATGTCCAACGGCGTGGACTTCAATAACCAGTTTGATTTCAAAAATACGCATGCGCCGTACCTGCTCGATCAGCGGCACCGGTTGACCGTGGCCGGCATCTTCGAGCCCAAGCTGGGAGGGCTGGCCGACAAGCCGATGTTGCGTGGTGTGCTGGCGAATTGGACGATCAGCACGGTGATGCAATTCGCTTCGGGGCGGCCGTATGCGCCGCTGCTGGCGATGGATGAACTGGAAAACTCCATCAACAATACTGCGGCTTTGCAGGCGACCGCGAACTCCGCCCTGGGAATCAACGCCGGGAGTCCCAGCCCGTTTGCCGGATTGGATTCTTTCTACGGGCCTTGGACAGAACAGGTTGATCTGGGCTTGGCGCGTCGATTCAAACTGACCGAGCGGCAAGAGATCAGCTTCCAGGCGCAGGTCTTTAACGTGTTGAATCACGCTAACTACTACGTGCAGAACGGAACTGGCGCAAATGCGGTCCAATACAGCGCTTTCGGCGATAACTGCGGCGATGGGGCGACACTGAATCAGACGTGCTACCTCGTGCCAAATACTGGTACCGGCGGATTCGGAACGTTCAATGTGATCAACGCGCTGAACGGGCCGAGAGTGATGCAGTTCGCGGTGAAGTACAGCTTTTGAGGAACGGTTCCCTTACTTGCCCGGCTGGGCCCCTTCCGGCGAGACAGGTTGTGCGTGCTACAAGTGCCGGGACTGGTGCGTTTGGTAACGTTCTGGGGCATCCCGGCACTATTGCCAGTGGAGGAGATTGAAACCGGCTACAAGGCAAGTTGCAATTCCATGCACACAGGTTGCAAGCATATGCACATCTTCCAATTCTGTCAGTCGTTGTGGGCAGAGGCTCGAGACGTCCTGCAAAATAGGCGTCTAGTTGAAGAAAAGCCGTGCTTGACTTGGGATTTCGCAACTGGTAGAATGTTGATCATGTTAGTAGAGATGTTGACTGGCAGCAAGGTACGAATCACCCGCAGGATGCAACTTTCTGCACTCGTGTGACACCGAATTGCAATCACCAGGATTTGTAGTTGCAATCGCAACCATTTCGTGTATCATTCAATGAGTTTTCCGGTTCCTTCGAGGGCCGGTGCAGCAAGATGTCGTAGGTTGTAAGACCAGTAGTGAAATAAATCCCTCCTCCCAAAGCCTCATCAAGCCGGCGGTGTATTGCCCAGGTTTTGATCGAGCAAAAGTAGCTCTCAGTACGCGTCTCCCCCACAGTTAGCCGCGTGCGTTTCGCAGCTTCGATCCGGTTGATTCGGAGCGAGACTCTGCGTGCGGATTCTTTTCAAGGGCACCGAGAATGTGACCCAGAGGGCGAAGCTATGGCCGCTGTCGGACAAACTGTGACAAATCCCGATGTGTTTGCAACTCCGGCTGATGCCAGCGAATGGTATGCCCTGCACACACGTCCGCGGCACGAGAAGCTGGTAGCGCAGCGGCTGGCTGACCGTGGAGTGCCGACCTTCCTGCCTGTGGTTACAGAGGTGCACCGCTGGAGCGATCGCAAGAAGTCGGTGCAACTTCCTCTCTTCAGCTGCTACGTTTTCGTGAAGTTCCTGCCAAACCGGGCGGAGCGGTTACGAGTGCTTCGCGTGGACGGCGTGCTTGCGCTGGTCGGAAGCCAGGGCGAGGGCACACCCATCCCGAATGCACAGATCGAATCGGTACGCACACTGGTGGAAGGTGCGGTGCCGTGGTTGTCTCATCCGTTTCTGCAGATCGGGCAGCGAGTACGCATTCGCAGCGGCGCATTGAATGGCCTGGAAGGCATTCTCGTTTCCCGCGGCGGGGACGACACGCTGGTGATCTCCATCGACGCAATCCAACGATCTTTGGCCGTTCGCCTGGAAGGCTACCAAGTCGAGGCCGCCTGAGTCTGAGCATCGTCCTTTCCTGTTCCTAGGAGCCGCTGACCTGTGGCAGAAGAATCCGTCGAAACCGCGCGCCTGATGGTAGTAAGCCGAGAGTCGAATCTCCTGACTCCGCTCTGGTCGATCTCTGAATCGAACGCCTGGCAGATCGAGACAGCGATCAATGGGTGGGATGCTCTGGAACGGATACAGTCCGGCTCTTCACCGAACCTGCTTTTGCTGGACCTGTCTCGCGGGGATGGAGACAGCCATCACGTACTGCGGTCGTTGCGCCGAATTCACCCAAGCTTGCCAGCCATTGTGGTGTGCTCACCCGAAGACGCTGACCGAAACCAAGAGGCAATCCGCCTGGGAGCTCAGGAAGTCTTGATCAAGCCGCTCGACGACGCGCAACTCGAATGGGTTATCCGCCGATACCTGGCTTCTCCGGAAAGCGGAAAGGGGAAAGCCGCCGGCGGAGACATCGAGCCACTGGGAAGGGACCCGCTCTTTGTCAGTGCCAGCCCGATCAGCGAAAAGCTGAAGACGCAGGTGCAAGTGCTGGCGGAGGCCGAAGTCGCGGTCCTGATTCTGGGAGAGAGCGGGAGCGGCAAGGACACCGTCGCGCGACTGATTCACCGGTTGTCGATCCACTCCGGATTTGAGTTTGTGAAGGTCAACTGCGCCGACACTCCGGCCGAGTTGCTTGAGGCCGAGTTGTTCGGGAGCGCCATTGCTGACGACGGGAGAGCGGGAGCCGGCAAGCTCGAGCGAGCCAATAACGGGACGATCTTCTTCGACGAAATTACCGAGATGCCGCCGAGCCTTCAAGGCAGGCTGATGCACCTGCTGGAGAGCAAAGCATCGCCCAAGCCGGGAGCGAACCAGGCTGCCCGGGCGGACTTCCGGGTGCTGGCCGCGACCAGCGCGAACATCGAGCGGGCCCTGGCGGAGGGGAAGTTGCGCGAGGACCTGTACTGCAGGCTCAGCGCGTTCACGATCCAGGTCCCACCGCTGCGGCAGAGACGAAGTGAGATCGTGGTTCTGATGCAGCATCTCATGCACAGATTGTCGAAGCAGTACGGGTTGCCGCCCAGGACTTTTTCGTCGGCTGCGCTCAACGCCTGCCGCAACTACTCCTGGCCGGGAAATCTCACGGAACTTGAGAATTTTGTGAAGCGATATCTGGTGGTCGGGGACAAGGATCTGACGTTCAACGGAGTGCGTCCGCACCTGACCAGGGCTCACCAGGAGCACATTTCGGTCGCTGCAGGGCCGACAGGCGATTCCGATTGCGCCGGCGACACGCACACGGAGCCCGAGGTCGAGGGTCGAGAGTGCGAGCCGAAGTCGTTGAAGTCCTTCGTCAATAGCGTCAAGGGCGAGGCGGAGAGAAAAGCCATCGAGATGGCTCTGCACAAGACCGGATGGAACCGGAAGGCAGCGGCGCGACTGCTCCAGGTCAGCTATCGCACACTGCTGTATAAGATTGACCAATATCACATGAGCGCCCCACAGTCCTACGTCGGCGGATTCTTGTATAACGGGACGAACGGTGGGGGAAAGGAGCTTAAGTGAAATTGAGCTACGTTGAAAGCAGAATTCTGAAACTCACCCTGATTGCGTCCAGTGCTCTGGTGTCTATCGCTCTCTGCGCACAAGAGCCGCAGAAGAGCGAACCGGCCGCGGCCAATGCGGCAACGGCACAGCCAAACCAAGCTTCCGCCAAAGGGCATGACGACACCTATGTCATCGGAAACGACGACATGCTCGCGATTAACGTGTGGAAGGAGCCGGATGTGTCGCGCACGATTCCGGTGCGTTCGGACGGCAAAATCTCGCTGCCGCTGGCTGGAGAAGTGCAAGCCGCCGGCAATACTCCTTTGAAACTGGAACAGGAGATTGCCGCCAAGCTCAAGAGCTACATCGCCGAACCTGAAGTGACCGTCATCGTGCAGCAGGTCAACAGTCAGAAGTTCAACATTCTGGGGATGGTGAACAAGCCTGGCTCATATCCGATTGCGAATTCACCGACGATCCTTGACGCGATTGCGCTGGCGGGCGGCTTCCGCGATTTTGCCAAGCAAAGAGCAATCTATCTGCTGCGGCAGAATGCAGACGGCACCCAAACACGGATTCCCTTCAACTACAAGGATGTGGTGAAGGGCAAAAACCCGGAGCAGAACGTAAAGCTGCAGCCTCGCGACACGGTCGTGGTCCCGTAGCCATGAAGAACCTGCGATACATCCTGGGAGTGCTGGTGTTGTCGGCCATGCCGATGTGGGCTCAGGACAATTCGGCGCAAGAGGAAGCGAACGCCAGCGGCGGCGGTCATCCCGAAGACCGGATGGAAACGCCACCGCCGGTGACCGGCGAGCTATTTCCCGCAACGTTCACCGCGGAAGAACGGTCGAATCTGCTGGATTTCGGCGTAGCCTTTACGGCTGCGTACACCGACAATCTGCTGGCCGGAGTAGTGGGGCATCCGATCAGCGACGTCAGCTATTCGGTGGCACCCACGATTGCGATCAACGCGAAGACCCCGCGAGTGCGCTGGGTCGCCAGCTATCAACCAGGATTCACTTTTTATCGGCGCACCAGCAATCTGAACGAAGCGGACCACAACGCTACCCTTGACTTTCAATACAGGCTCAGTCCGCACGTGACGCTCAGCGCGCGAGACAGTTTCATGAAGAGCTCGAATGTGTTCAACCAGCCCGACTTCGGGGGTACCGGGGCAGTTTCCGGCGGATCCCAGGTTCCGAATTTCTCGGTGGTCGCACCGGTAGCGGACCGGCTGACCAACTCGGGCAGCGTCGACCTGACTTATCAGTTCGCACTCAACCAGATGGTCGGGGCCAGCGGCACCTTCACGAACCTGCACTTCCCAACCCCGTCGCAGGTCCCCGGACTTTTCGATTCCAGTTCGCAAGGTGGATCAGCGTTTTATTCGTGGCGGATTTCGAAAGTGCATTATTTGGGATTGACCTATCAGTACCAGAGATTGCTTTCGTATCCGGAGGCGGGCCTGAACGAAACTCAGACGCACGCCGCCATTTTCTTCTACACGGTCTACCCGACTACACATTCCTCCATCTCCTTTTTTGGAGGGCCGCAGTACTCGGACACGGTGCAGCCTCCCGTGCCGCCGCTCAACCTTCCACTTCCGGCGGCGCACGCCTGGACGCCTGCGGCAGGCGGGAGCATCAGCTGGCAGGGGCACTTCACGACTCTGGCGGTGAGTTACTCTCACGTGATATCCGGTGGCGGGGGATTAGCGGCCGCTTCGCACTTCGATAACGTAGTGCCCTCGATTCGGCGCCAGATCTATCGGAACCTGAGCGCGACGCTGAGCGGCGGGTATGCGCAGAACAAGCTCCTCGGAAACAGCCTCGGAGGAACTTATAACGGGCATTCCGTTTCTGGCACTGCCGCGGTTGAGCAGCTGATCGGACCCTATCTGTCGGTGCGGCTGGGATACACCCGGCTGCACCAAACCTACTCTGGCATTGCCGCAATCGCTATAAATCCAGACACAAACCGGGAGTTCGTTGCGATCTCGTACCATTTCTCGAGACCGCTGGGAAAATAAGTCATGATGGATGAGCTTGACGAGAAAACCGAAGGCTTTGACCTTCAACACTACCTTGGAATCGTTCGCCGGCGGCATCTGCACTTTCTGATTCCGCTGTTTTTCGGCTGGATCGCGGTGTGGGCTGCCAGCTGGGTGATGCCTCCCCGCTATCAGTCGGGCACGCTGATCCTGGTGGAGCAGCCGACGATGCCCAAGGACTATGTCACGCCGAACATCAATGATGACCTGCAGCAGCGCATGCAGAGCATCACCCAGCAGATCTTGAGCCGGACCAACTTGCTGCACATCATCGACCAGTTCCACCTGTACAAGCGCGAGCATGGCGAGGCAACGCCCGACGACAAGGTCGCGAGCATGCGTAAGGACATCAACATTGAACTGGTCCGCGACACCCGGAATCAGATCACCGCTTTCAACGTGTCGTATGCCTCGCAAGATCCGCACATGGCACAGGTTGTGACTGGCGAACTGACCAACCTGTTCATCAATCAGAATCTCGAAGTACGGCAGCGCCAGTCGGAAGACACCACGCACTTCCTGGAGAGTCAACTGGAGGCGGCGCGGCAGGACCTCGCGGCCCAGGAAGACAAGATCCGGCAGTTCAAGGCGCAACACCTCGGCGAGATGCCCGGGCAACTGAACATCAATTTGCAGGTGCTGCAGGGATTGCAGGCGCAGCTGCAAAACGCAGAGGATTCGCTGAACGCTGCCCGGCAGCAGCGGGTATACCTGCAGAGTCTGGCGGATCAGTACCGAACCATGCAGGGTCCGGTCAAGAACGCGGACGGAACTTTGGTGGGCCTGCCTGCTATTGATGATCAACTGCAAAGGCTGCGTGCCCAACTGACGGACTTGAGTTCGCGGTATACGGCCAAGCATCCCGATGTTCGAAAGCTAAAGGAAGAAATCGCCAAGACCGAGAAACAGCGGGAGCAATTGCTGGCGGGCGCAAAGAGTACGCCGTCGAATTCCCCGCAAGACGGCAATGAGGCCAGCAGTGCGCCAGGTGCAGATGCGGCGCAGGCAACGATGTTGGCACCGATCGAGAGCCAGTTGAGATCGAATCAGCTCGAGATCAAGAATCGCGAGCAATCGATCACAACGCTCAAGGCGAAGGTGGAAGAATATCAGTCGCGGCTGAACCAGGAGCCCATCCGCGAGCAGCAACTCGCAGACTTGACGCGAGGGTACGATCAAAGCAAGGCCAACTACGACGACCTCTTGAAGAAGCGTAACGAGTCGAGCATGGCGACCAGCATGGAACTGCTTCAACAGGGGGAACGGTTCCGCGTCGTGGACCCGCCCAGCTTTCCGGTCAAACCCGAGTCCCCCAATCGGCTCAAGTTCTGCGGCATGGGCATCGTTATTGGCATCCTGCTCGGATTGGTGGTCGCGGGGGCGTCGGAGATGGCTGACGACCGCCTGTATACGGAAAACGAATTGAAACAGCTGTTGCCGGCCGATGTCATTGCAGAAATCCCTGCGATCGTCAGCATCGGCGACGAAAAACAGGGGCGACGAAAATTGTGGATTGGCTGGGCAACTGCAGCTTTGGTATTTGGTTCAATCTTGGTGGGCTCCGCGTTCAGCTACCTCCGGGGATAGGCACACGACGTGTATAAACGGTTTTACAACCTGCAAAAGAATCCGTTCGAGATCACGCCCGACCCGTCTTTTCTGTTCACGACGAAGGGACACAACGAGGCGCTGGCTACCCTCTACTACGGGGTACGGCGTCGCAAGGGCTTTGTGGTTCTGACCGGTGAAGTGGGGACGGGCAAGACGCTGCTGATTCGCAGTCTGCTGCAGACGCTGAGACTCGGCGATGTCAATTATGCCTACGTGTTCAACTCCCGCCTGGGACCGATCGAGTTTCTGCAATACATCGCGGGGGATTTCAGGCTGCCGATCTCCTCGAAAAGCAAGAGCGAGCTGCTGCTGGAACTCAGCACCTTCGTGATTTCCAGATTCAAGAAGGGCCTCACGACGGTGCTGGTGGTCGATGAGGCGCATCACCTGTCCGAAGAGGTGCTGGAGGAAATTCGGCTGCTCACCAACCTGGAGACTGCCGAGGAGAAGCTGCTGCAAATCCTGCTGGTCGGGCAGCCTGAGTTGGACGAGAAGCTGGATTCGGTCACCCTGCGGCAGCTGAAACAGAGGATCGCTCTCCGTTCAAGGCTTTCTCCACTCGTGCTGGAAGAAACGGATGGTTACATCCGGCGGCGCTTGCAGGTGGCGGGCAACACGACTCCGGATGCCGTATTTCCGTTCGAGACCGTGCTTGAGATCCATCGCCATTCGCGGGGCATACCGCGGTTGATCAACACTCTCTGTGAAAACGCCCTGGTATACGGATACGCAAGACAGACTGTAAAAATCCCTCCCGACATGATCGAAGAGATTGCGTTGGATTTTCGTCTCAATGTCGTAACCACTGCGCCCGAGGCCGTTAGCGCAGAGACGTCGATGACTGTGGAGAAGGCGGCAAAGACGCTGCTCGATTTGTATGCCAGTCTGCGGCAAGCACAGTCTGGCAGGGCGGCGTTCAGGGATTCAATTGGGAACATCGGAGCCACGGAAAATGAGCCGTATATTTGACGCGTTGCAGAGGTCGGGGGTAGAGCAGTCCGGTGTGGAGTATCCCGATCTGATTTCCGTAGTGAGCGAGGTCTTTGAGGCAAAGGAAGCTCCGTCGGAGACGCCGGAAAACGCTGATCCATTGCTGGATATGGATCTTTCGGCTCTGGATCTGCAGCCGGATCCGGCTGAGACGGTTGAACCGGCTCCCAAGAAATTTGTCAGCCAGGAGTTGATGGAATTTCCCGCGGTGAATGTTGGTCTGAGCAGTTCAAGCCGTCTGGTTTTCTTCACGGAACCGGACAGTCTGGCAGCAGAGAAGCTTCGATTCTTAGGTGTGCGCCTGCGGCAATTGCAGCAGACTCGGACTTTGAAGAGAGTGCTGGTGACCAGTTCCATTCCGCAGGAAGGAAAGAGCTTCGTGTCAGCCAACCTGGCGGGCGTGCTGGCCCGGAGGAAGCAGAAAGTGCTGCTGATCGAAGGCGATCTGCGGCGGCCCTCGCTGGCGCATCAGTTCGGGCTGGGCAGAGTCGCCGGCCTGGGAGAATGGCTGCAGAGCGCTCCCTCCACAGTAAGCAACATCTATCGTCTCGAGGGTCCGAACTTCTGGATGCTGCCTGCCGGAGCTCCTCCCTCCAATCCGCTCGAGCTCATGCAGTCCGGACACCTGTCGCGGCTGATGGGCCAGCTGGCAACCATGTTCGACTGGATTATCGTGGATTCGCCTCCGTTGCTCCCCCTGGCCGATACGACGGTTTGGGCGCGAATGACCGATGGAATCCTGCTGGTAGCGCGGCCGGGCACGACGCAAAAGGCAACGCTGCAGCGCGGTCTGGAGACGATCAAGAAATCCGATCTTCTTGGTGTAGTCATGAACGGATGTAGCGACTCGAATGTAAACAGCTACTATCAGGCTTATGCAAGACCGGGCAGTAACCCAGAAACACAGAACCAAGTAAGTTAGGAAATCCACCCCTAGTTTCAAAACCGTCTGTTCGCACCATCCCCCCCAAAAAAGTGCCGGGCTCCAATCCGAGGGTTAAATCTTTGAACCAGAACTTAGGAGTGATTGCCGTGAACTTTCATCGATCGTTTGCAAATGTGGGGAACGACCCGGTCAGTAAGGAAGCCGTGTCAGCGCCGGAACGCGATTTCTTTCCTCAAGACGCGTTCCATCGGGTGATCTCGCTGGAGCGGCGGAGAACCGAGCGGTCCCGCAAACCCTTCCTGCTTATGCTGCTGGACATGGGGGATCATTTCGCGTCGGAAGCCAGCGAGAAGATTGTGAGCCGGCTGTTGGCCGCGCTGCTGGCGTCGACCCGGGAAACAGACGCTGTGGGGTGGTATGAGCACAACCAGGTCGTGGGGGTGATGTTTACCGAGATCTGCCTGGAAGACCGCAAGACCATCGTGAGCACCATGATCGCGCGGCTGAGCGATATCCTGCGCCAGAATCCGAGCCTGGAGCAGTTCAGTCGAGTGAGCATTTCGTTTCATCTCTTTCCGGAAGAGTGGGACATCGACTCACGCAAGCCGAGCAATCCGGTGTTCTATCCCGATCTGTCCAGAAAGAAGGAAAACCGGCGGGCGTTTGGAACCCTGAAGCGTGCCATGGACATCGCGGGCAGCCTGCTGGCATTGATTGTGGCCTCCCCGGCGTTCGCGGCGATCGCCATCGCCATCAAGGCCACTTCGGACGGTCCCGTGTTCTTCCGCCAAAAGCGTATCGGTCAACACGGAAACCCATTTGTATTTCTCAAGTTCCGCTCCATGAAGACGGGCAACGATGCCAGTGCGCACAAAGAATACGTAAAGCGCCTGATCTCCGGAAAAGCGGAACGCCACCAGTCCAGCGGAAACGGCGAAGGAGTGTTCAAACTCACGGGTGATCCGCGGATCACCAAGGTCGGGGCATTCCTGCGCAAGACCAGCCTGGATGAACTTCCGCAGTTCATCAATGTGTTGATGGGCGACATGTCGTTGGTCGGCCCACGGCCTCCGATCCCGTACGAAGTTGAGGCTTACGATGTTTGGCACCGCCGCCGCCTGTTGGAGGCCAAGCCGGGAATCACCGGACTTTGGCAGGTCAGCGGCCGCAGTCGCGTCACGTTCGACGAAATGGTCCGTCTTGATCTCCGCTACGCCCGCGCGTGGACCCCGTGGATGGATATCAAGATATTGCTGCGTACACCGCTCGCCGTCGTCGCCGGCGAAGGTGCCCACTAACTCCACCCAGTTTAGTCCTCCCCCCTCCCCCCTTATCTTCACCTACCGTCGGAAGAGGAGTCATTATGGCTACGTATGTCACGGAACCTGGAAGCTCGTTCTCTACCCAAAAACAAGGCAACGGGCTGCTGCGATTCGGAGTGATCGGGTATGGCTACTGGGGGCCGAATGTGGTGCGGAACCTCGATCAACTGGATGGCGTCGATCTGGTCAGCGTGTGCGACCAGAGCGCAACGGCCCGGCAACGGGTGCAAAAGGCGCATCCGCAAGTGGAAGTAGTCGCAGACCCGGTGGAATTGCTGACTTCGCCGAAAATCGATGCCATCGCGGTCGTAACGCCTGTTTGGACGCACTACGAACTGGCGAAAGCAGCGCTTGAAAACGGCAAGCATGTGTTTGTCGAGAAGCCTTTCACGAGCAACTCGGCACAAGCCGAGGAACTGATCGAATTGGCGGCCAAGAAGAACCTGAAGATCATGGTGGACCACACGTTCCTGTTCACCGGAGCGGTGCGGAAAATCAAGGAACTGCTCAACGAGAACGCGCTCGGAAAGCTCTACTACTACGATTCCACGCGCGTCAATCTTGGGCTGTTTCAGCATGACGTTAACGTCATCTGGGACCTGGCTCCTCACGATCTGTCGATCATGGATCATCTGATCGAAGAGCGGCCGGAAGCGATCGTGGCGACCGGGGAGAGCCACTTGAACGGCCATGAGGACGTGGCCTTCATCACCCTGTATTTCCCCGATAAAGTCGTGGCTCACATCAACGTCAACTGGCTTTCTCCGGTGAAGATTCGCACCACCCTGATCGGCGGCGAGAAGAAGATGCTGGTATGGAACGACCAGGCAGCCGATGAGCAGGTGAAGGTCTACGACAAGGGTGTGAGCGTGACCAACCGCGAAGGCGTGTACAACCTGCTGGTGAACTATCGCTCGGGCGATATGTGGGCTCCACGGCTGGAACGCGCCGAAGCCCTGACGCACGAATTGTCCTATTTCGTCGACTGCGTCCTTAAGGACCAGACACCCAAGAATGACGGTCACGCCGGCTACCGGGTTGTGAAGATGCTGGAAGCCTCGAATGAGTCCATCCGCAAGCGTGGAGCGTTGGTCTACTTATGAACGAATATGTATGCATCGCACCCACGGTGAAGCTTGGCAAGAACGTCAAGCTCTCCAAGTTCATCAACTTGTACGGCTGCGAAATCGGCGACGAGACGAAGATCGGCGCCTTCGTAGAGATTCAGAAGAATGCGAGTGTGGGGAAGCACTGCAAGATTTCCAGTCACACATTCGTCTGCGAAGGCGTGACGATTGAAGACAACGTTTTCGTCGGCCATAACGTCGCCTTCATCAACGACAGCTATCCGCGTTCCACCACGGCTGACGGTCAGCTTCAGACCGAAGCCGACTGGAAGGTCGAGAAGACGTTAGTGAAGAAGGGTGCCTCGATCGGTTCAGGATGCACCATTCTGGCGAACGTCACCATCGGCGAGAACGCCATCATCGGTGCGGGCAGCGTCGTTACCAGGGACGTACCGCCGAACAGCATTGCGTACGGCAACCCCGCACGTGTCCACCGCAAGATCGATCAAACCCGGGAGGTTACAGCGTGAGCAATTCTTCAGTTCCGTTTTTAGATCTCGTAACGCCGCACTTGGATCTCGAGCAGGAATTAACGGCGGTCTTCCAAAAGGTCATCCGCACAGCCGGCTTCATTGGCGGGCCGATGGTGGAGAATTTCGAGAAGGCCTTTGCCGAGTTCTGCGAGACCCAGCATGCCATCGCGGTGAACAGCGGGACGGACGCGGTCCGGTTTGCCCTGATGGCTGCGGGCGTTCAGCCTGGCGACGTTGTGGTGACGGTACCGCACACGTTTATCGCGACCTCCGAGGCAATTTCGCAGACGGGCGCCCTGCCGGAGTTTGTCGACATCGACGAAGCCACCTACAACATGGATCCGGAGCAACTGCGCGTCTATTTAGAAAAGAAGTGCACGCGTGACGCCTCGGGAAAGCTGATCAGCCATCGCAGCAAGCGTCCGGTGACCGCAATCGTGCCGGTGCACCTGTATGGTCAGGTAGCGGATATGGACGCTATCCTGGAACTGGCGGAGCGCTTCGGATTGGTGGTCGTGGAAGACGCCTGCCAGGCGCATGGCGCGAAGTATTATTCGCGTAAGCAAGCGCGCTGGTTCACGGCCGGCTCGATGGGCCGCGCGGCCGCCTTCAGCTTCTATCCGGGGAAGAATCTTGGCGCGTGTGGCGAGGCGGGTGCCGTTTCGACCAATGACGCTATCATCGCGGCGAAGATTCGTGTCATCCGCGACCACGGGCAGGCGAAGAAGTATTATCACGACGTCGAAGGCTACAACGGACGTCTGGATGCGATGCAGGCGGGATTCCTTCATGTGAAGCTCAACCATCTCGCCAAATGGAACGAACAGCGCCGGGAACGCGCCGCGGAGTACAAGCGGTTGTTTGAGGCAAATGGAAATTGCTTCCGCGCTCCGCATGAGCCCAGCTGGTCGCAGGCGGTCTACCATCTTTATGTGGTGCGCACGGACGATCGCGACGGCTTGATGGCAGATCTGAAGGAAAAGGGCATCGGCACCGGAATTCACTATCCGATCCCGCTGCATCTGCAGAATGCGTATGCATCGTTGAATTACGCACCTGGCGACTTCCCGGTGACCGAGCGGATCGCAGAACAGATCGTCTCGCTGCCGATGTTCCCGCAATTGACGGGGGACCAACAGGCGAAGGTGGTTGCCGAAATGGTTGATTTCGTCGGCAAGTCGAATGCGACTGACTCGAAGGAGTTGGTGGGAGCGCAGCGCACGAAGTAGGATTGGGCAAGACTTGGCCGAGTAGCGACCGATCTCGGCTGATGCGGGGGAAGTATAGAGAGCGATGCGCCGGGCACCACCCGGAGAGACTGGACGATTCCAGTTCCCCGCTCCAACAAATTGTTCTACAGGGTCAGTACCGCAACAGGCGGGGGAAGTATAGAGAGCGATGCACCGGGCACCACCCGGAGAGACTGGACGATTCCAGTTCCCCGCTCCAATATCTGCAGTGATGGCAGTAGAGGGCATGGCAAAAAATCTCGAATACGTTGCAGTCACGCCGGCTCGGAACGAGGCGCAGTTCATCGAACTGACGATGAAGTCTATGATCGCGCAAACGATGCTTCCTCTGAAGTGGGTCATTGTGAGCGATGGCTCCACGGACGGGACCGATGACATCGTAAAGAAGTACGCGGCGCAATATTCGTGGATCGAACTGGTGCGTACGCCGGAACGTGCGGAACGCCATTTTGCCGGCAAGGTGCACGCGTTCAACGCGGGCTACGCGAAAGTGCGGGATGTCGAGTATGACGTCATCGTGAGTCTGGACGCTGACATCTCGTTCGAAAGCGATTACTTCGAGTTCCTACTCGGAAAGTTGTCGGCGGATGTTGGTTTGGGGCTGGTCGGAACGCCGTTTCGCGAACTGTCGGGCGAGACCTACGATTACCGCTTCGTGAATATCGAACACGTGTCGGGAGCATGCCAGGTGTTCCGCCGCGAGTGTTTCGAGGCCATCGGCGGGTATATGCCGGTGAAGGGTGGATCGATCGACCATATCGCGGTGATCACGGCTCGAATGAAAGGGTGGAAGACGCGGACGTTCACCGACAAGTTCTGCGGACATCACCGCGAGATGGGCACCGCGCAACGCAGCGTCCTGATGTCAAGGTTCAAACTCGGAGTGAAAGACTACACGGTTGGGAACCATCCGCTGTGGGAAGTATTCCGGACGATCTATCAGATGAAGGCGTCGCCGGTGGCGGTGGGCGGGCTGGCGCTGGGAACAGGCTACTTTTGGGCCTGGGTGCGGGGCGCGGAAAGGCCGGTCTCCAAGGAACTTGTCAAGTTTCATCGCCGGGAGCAGATGCAGCGGCTTAGCAAGTTCTTCCGGCGACTCACTCCTTTTTCACCGAAGCGATTGCCGGATTCTGCGGGTCCAAGCTCGGAGATGGCGAAGTAGGCCCAGTGGCAACTTCAGTGAAATCTCCGCTTGAGCCGTTGAAGGGCGAGGTGTGGCAGGGCGAGTCCTCCGCTCCAAACGAAGCTCTGAGTCGCGCGGGCGCCCTGATTATCAACGCGGACGATTGGGGACGCGACGGCGCAACGACCGATCGCATTCTCGAATGCGCGAGCCGCCGCCTGATTTCGTCGGCTAGCGGAATGGTGTTCATGGAAGACTCCGAGCGCGCCGCCGCTCTGGCGCGCGAGCGAGGCGTGGACATCGGGTTGCATTTGAACCTGACGGAGAAGCTTTCAGGGCGGAATGTCACAGCTCCGCTTCAGGAGCATCACGGGCGAGTTGCCCGTTTTTTATTGCGCCATCATCTTTCGCAGATTGTCTATCATCCCGGACTGGCAGGTTCGTTCGAGTACGCAGTGAAGGCGCAGTTGGAGGAGTTTCATCGCATCTACGGAGAAGCTCCCCGGCGGCTCGACGGACATCATCACATGCACCTCTCGGAAAACGTTCAGTCGGGGAAGCTGTTGCCCGCCGGAACGGTGGTCCGGAGGAATTTTTCCTTTGTGGCCGGGGAGAAGAGCTGGGCCAACCGGCAATATCGCAAGTTCATGGACGCGCGCCTACAGCGGCGCCACCAGCTGGTCGATTATCTGTTCTCCATCACTCCCATCCAAACCGAACGGCTCGAGCGCATTTTCTCCCACGCGCAGCGGGCGTTCGTTGAACTGGAAACGCATCCCGTCAATGCGGACGAGTTCGCGTTCCTGACATCCTCGGAATTCACCAGACTACGCAACGGAGTCGCTATAGCGCCGAACTTCAGCGCTGTGGTTTGCAAGGAATCGATCATCGCGTCGATGCAGTAGGGAGTAGAAGATATCGTCATGAGCCAATTTGTGAAGGTTCTCGACCGTGACATCAAGATCGACGGGCGGCTGCTGAGAACAGCCCGCATCGAGGGAGAGAAGTACACGTTCCCCGCGGATCCGGAGGTGCTGATCCGAGAACTGCGAGCCTCCGGCAAGCGCATCGATCTTTTCACGTTCCTGCAGAAGCTTCCGGAGACGACGCCGAAGTACTCCTATCCGATGGAGTTAGATAACCTCGCGGTGTTGCCGGTCTCAACCTTCGAAAACTGGTGGAACAATCAGTTGCGATCGTATCCACGGAACCGGGCGCGCCAGGCCGAGAAGAGAGGCGTGGTTTTCCGAGAGGTTCCGTACGGAGAAGAACTGATCGAAGGGATCTGCGGGATCTATAACGAAACACCCTTTCGGCAGGGGAAGCGCTTCCCGCACTACGGAATGACGCCGGAGCGAGCGCGAGCCTATGCGGGAACGTTCCTGGATCGAAGCGTGTACATCGGTGGGTTCTTTGAAGGCAAGATGATTGGCTTTATCAAGCTGACGACGGACGAAAGTAATACGCAAGCGTGCCTGGTCCACATCTTGTCGATGGTCCAGCATAAGGACAAGGCGCCGACGAACGGACTCATTGCGCAGGCAGTCAAGAATTGCGCAGCACGGAAAGTACCCTTCCTCGTTTACGAGCATTTCACGTACGGAAACAAAAAAGAAGACAGCCTCAGCCACTTCAAAGAAGTGAACGGTTTCCAGCGCATCGATCTGCCACGCTATTACGTGCCGCTAACTGCCTTGGGAAGATTCGCGCTACGCCATAGACTCCATCACCGGCTGGTCGATCGGATTCCCGAATCCTGGGCGAATCGGCTTCGGGATTTCCGCAAGGAATGGTATAGCCGCAGATTTCGGGACACATCGGAGCGCATGATATGCCAGGACTAGTCGGACTGATCACACGGATGCCTCGCGCGGAGGCCGAGCTTCAGCTGAAGAAGATGCTGAAGGCGGTCTGCCACGAGGACTTCTACAGTTCCGGGACCTGGATCGACGAATCGCTCGGAGTGTATGTCGCATGGACCGCCCTGAAAGGTTCGTTCTGCGAAGGAATGCCGCTCGTTAACGAGCGGCAGGATCAATGTCTGATCTTCTCGGGTGAGGAATATTCCGGTCGTCGAGGCCAGGGATCCGCAGGGAGTTCGAGCGAAGCTGCGTATTTGGTTCGGGAATTTGAGCGGGATCGGGATTTCGTTCGGAAGCTCAACGGACTCTTTCACGGGCTCATGGCAGATCGTACTCGTGGCGAGGTCGCGCTCTTCAACGATCGCTACGGCATGCATCGGCTCTGCTACCACCAGGCCAAGGACGCTTTCTATTTTGGAGCAGAGGCGAAGGCCATTTTGGCGGTACGTCCCGAGTTGAGGACGCCGTCACTGCAAGGGCTCGGAGAGTTCGTCGCCTGCAGTTGCGTCCTCGAGAATCGCACGATCTTCCAGGACATTTACGTAATGCCCGCGGCGTCTGTGTGGACGTTTCGCAACGCCGCCCTCGACAGCAAAGCCAGCTATTTCGATCCGCAGCAGTGGGAACAGCAATCGCCGCTCGACGCCGAAGCGTACTACGGGGAATTGCGGGACACGCTTTCGCGAATCCTGCCCAACTACTTTGCCGGCAGCGAGCGCGTGGGGGTCGCCATCACGGGCGGCTTGGATACTCGAGTGATCATGGCGCTGCACCCGGCGGCGGCATCGACTGTTCCCTGTTACACCTTCGGCGGAATGTACCGGGAGTGCCAGGATGTAAAGATCGGCCGGAAGATCGCGCAGGCCTGCCAGCAGACGCATCAGGTGATACCCGTCGACGACGATTTCATCAAGCAATTCCCGCACTATGCGGAGCGCAGCATCTATCTCACCGAAGGCGGCGTGGATGTCTATCGCTCGTCAGACTTGTATGTAAGCGGGAGGGCACGCAAGATCGCACCAGCGAAAGTCGTGGGGACGTACGGCAGCGAGATCGTCCGGCATGCGGTGATGTTCAAGCCGATGCGCCTGGCCGAAAATCTGCTGCAGCCGGGTTTCCAAGAGCAAGTCAAGCAAGCAGGGGAAACTTACAGGCGCGTTCGCAACACGCATCCGGTGACGTTCGCGGCGTTCCGACAATCGCCGTGGTATCACCACGGCATCCTGTCGCTGGAACAAACGCAGCTAACGGTTCGTTCTCCTTATCTTGACAACGATTTTGTGCGGACTGTGTTTCGAGCTCCCACCCAGGATCTGACTAAGGATGATATCCGCGTTCGACTGATCGGAAACGGGAGTTCGCCGCTAGGCAAGTTCCGGTCCGACCGCGGAATCGGCGGCAACTCAGGGCCACTGACCAGAGCTCTCTTGCACGCGTATTTGGAGTTCACATTCAAGGCCGAGTATGCGTACGATTACGGGATGCCGCAGTGGGTAGCGCGTACCGATCATGCCTTCTCGGCACTGCATTTTGAGAAACTGTTTTTGGGAAGACATAAGTTTCTGCACTACCGGCTGTGGTATCGCGATCTCCTTGCGAATTACGTGCGCGACGTGCTGCTCGATTCCAAGACCCTGTCTCGTCCTTATATCGAGCCGAAGACGTTGCAGACCATAGTGAACGGGCATTTAAAGGGCGACCGGAACCACACCACGGAAATCCACAAAATGCTCACGCTCGAACTGCTGCACCGGCTCTTTTTTGATGCCCAGTGATTTCGCCAACGACTTAGTTACGATTCCGCCAGCTAAATGAATCCTTCAGTTGCCAGTCTGATTTGCGCTTGCCTGATGGCCGGGCTGTGGTATCTCGACCGCGAGCGGACCGTCCGCGTGTCCAAGGCGCTGTGGCTGCCGGGAATCTGGATCGGGATCATTGGATCGAGGCCATTGTCGGCGTGGTTCGTATCGGGCCCAACCACCTACGTGCAGACCGAGGGCAGCCCGTTGGACGCCGCTATTTTCGGCGTGCTGGTGGCTCTCGCTATTGGGGTGGTGATACGCCGCAAGAACCGGACGCGGGCACTGCTGCGCGACAACTGGCCAATCATGATTTACTTCGTGTTTGGTCTGGCCAGCCTTGTCTGGTCCTACCATCCGGATATCACTTTCAAACATTGGTTCAAGGCCATCGGCGATGTGGCGATGGTGTTGGTGATCACTACCGACGCACAGCCGATGGCCGCCATCCGGCGTCTGGGATCTCGCCTCGCGATGCTCCTGTTTCCTACGTCGGTGCTTTTCATCAAGTATTACGACAGTATTGGCCGTGGATATACCGACAGCGGATCGCTCATGAACACCGGCGTGACAACCAACAAGAACTCGCTCGGTCTGATTGTGCTGGTGATCTCGCTGGTCGTTCTCTGGAATGTGCACTCGCTGCTGGTGCAGAGAGACGCTGCCAATCGGAGCAGACGCCTGTGGGCTCAAGGGACACTGCTGGCCTTAGGTCTGCTGCTGTTCTATATGGCCGACTGCTCGACCGGCAAGGCGTGTTTTGTGCTCGGAGGTTTCCTGATCATCGCTCTGAATCTGCGCCAGATCAGACGGCACCCCGCCCGGGTGCATGTGCTTTGCGCCCTCATTCTCGTTGCAGCTGCGTTCATGTTCCTTTTGGACGGCCAAACTGGCGTGGCGAACGCCCTGGGCCGGCAGTCCAACATCAGTGGGCGGACCGAGATTTGGGACGCGGTGATTCCCACCGTGCCCAATCCGTTAGTGGGCGCAGGGTTCGAGAGTTTCTGGGTCAGCCCCAGCGTACTGACATTCCAGAGAACGCTGCTGGATTGGGGCTGGTTCCCGCCCCTGGTTAAGGTTCTGAACGAAGCGCACAACGGCTACATCGAGGTATATCTGAACCTTGGCTGGATTGGTGTATCCCTGATTGCGCTTATTCTGCTGGGCGGCTACTGGCGTGCCTACAAGGCCTTTCGGCGCGATCAGAGAATTGGGAGTCTGTTCCTCGCCTACATTGCCGTGGGCGCGGTGTATAGCATCACGGAAGCAGGCTTCCGATTTATGTGTCCGTCATGGATCTTTCTTCTGTTGGCGGTCTTTGGTGCGAGCGGCATCACCGCTGGTCTGTTTGAGCGTAAGGCATCCACTGTTCCTGCTGCGCGCAGCGCTGAACTCGTCCCGGAGAGAAAGTCTCTTCAAGCGGCATTTTGAGTGCTGTCAGGAATGACAGACCACCGCCCTCCCCTCAGTCACCGCATCTGAAAACCTGCAACCACGTTGTCGCCCGTCCGAGCGATTCCCCAAAATAGCTTAAGGAAATAGATGAGACCTTTTCAGTCCGACGGAACGTTTCACCCGATCGCCGCAGGCAAGGAACTGCGTCGTAGTGCTGTGCGCGGTGCCCTCGCGACCGTCACCGGTTCCGCGGGCAACTTCGTCGTGGGCATCGGGATCGTGGTCATCCTTGCCCGCCTGCTGACTCCGTCCGATTTCGGAATCGTAACCATGGTCACGACGTTCAGCCTGCTGCTGCGCAGCTTCGGTCTGAACGGATTTACGGAATTGATCATGCAGCGCGAGGATGTCAGCGATTCCCTGGCGAGCAATCTGTTTTGGATCAATCTGGGCGTGGGTGCGATTCTGACCGTGGGATTTGCCGGGTCGGGTCAACTGCTGGCGCATATCTTTCACAACCCGGCAGTGGCTCGAGTGACGCAGGGAATGTCGTTGACGATCGTGATTGCCTGTGCCGGCTACGTGCATACGGGCCTGTTGCAGCGTGCCATGCATTTCCGAACAACCGCGATCGTCAATTTCATGGGACAGGTAGCTCAGTTCGTTGTCTCGGTTGTCCTGGCAATGGCGGGTTGGCACTACTGGGCGCTGGTCTGGGGCAGCGTGGCGCAGACGGCGGCCGTCTCGATGGGAGCATGGCTTGCCTGCCGATGGATCCCGAGCCGCCCTGGCCGGGTGGCGGGTACCGGGTCGGGGTTCAAGTTCGCGATGAACGTGTATTCGCATTTCGCGTTCTGGTACCTGACTCGCAATACCGACAATTTTCTGGTTGGCTGGCGTTTCGGCGACCGCGCGCTGGGGTTCTACAAAAAGGCCTACGATCTGTTCGTCCTGCCACAGACGCAGTTGATGGCACCGATGAACGCCGTGGTGGTAAGCACACTGAGCCGTGTCCAGCACGACCGTGAACAATTTCAACGTTATCTTCTGCGGGCCATCTCCGTCTTGGCGTTCGTTGGGATGGGCATCGGAGCGGATTTCGCCCTGGAGGGCTCCGATATTATCCGATTTCTCCTGGGCCCTGGCTGGGACGAAGCCGGACGGATTTTCACCCTGTTTGGTCCCGGAATCGGAGTCATGCTGGTGCATTACACCCACGGCTGGATTCATCTTTCCATCGGGCGTCCGGAAAGATGGTTCCGGTGGGGGGTGATCGAATTCGTGATCACCGCAGGCCTGTTCCTGGTAGGCCTGCACTGGGGCCCGTCGGGAGTCGCTCTGGCTTGGACCGCCTCCTATTTTCTGCTCATGTTCCCGGGCTTCTGGTACGCGGGACATCCGATCGGGCTGGGAATCGGCCCCTTGTTCACAGTCATCTGGAAGTTCTTTACGGCGTCGGTGGTAGCCGGCGTCAGCACAGAGCTGATCGTCAGGGCAGTTCCTTATTTTTCGGCGATTTCGGGCGAGCGTGGCGCGCTGGTGAGGATGATTTCAGTTTCACTCTTGTTTTGCGCGCTATATCTCGCGGGTGTGATCGTGCTTCACAAGGGCCTAGCACCGATTAAAGAGACGACCGACATTGTGCGCGAACTGCTGCCGGAGCGGCTGCGTCGTCGATCATTTGTTTCAGCGAGCGACAAGAAAGAGGTATCGGCAGGCGACACGTGGCAAGAGCAATCCAAACCAGAAACAAATATGGTGTAGCCGCCGAGTGTATGCTTTTGAGGATCTGCTTGGAATTTCACCTCGGCCAAGTTGGGCAATCAGGTGTTGCGCTTTGAAAGGAGGACATCGATGAAACAGCTGAAGATATTAGCGCTCGCACCTGACGCCAACCCAGAATCCATTAGTACGTCGCTGGTTTCTTATCGTCACGCTGAGGCCCTCGCCCGGCTGCATACGGTGACTCTGGTGACTCGCTCGGGCAACGAACCTGCGATACGTCGAGCGAACGCGCCCTTTCATGCGATCGAGGCAATCAGTCATCCGTGGCTTGACCGGCTTTTTGCGTGGAGCATACGACGAATCTTCAAGAACAACTTTCACAACCGGGCGATCACTCCTCTTGTTTACCCTTACGCAGTGGCTTTTGAATGGCGGGCATGGCGCCGCCTGCGCCGTCGCATTGCGGCCGGCGATTTCGACGTAGTCCTGCGCGTATCTCCCATAAACACGGTGTTGCCCAGTGCCATCGCATTTTTTCTGCGTGGAAACTCCACCCCGTTCGTAGTTGGGCCGATTAACGGCGGCCTACCCTGGCCCAAAGGGTTCAGCCAGGCTGACAACCAAAGAGCCGGGATCGACCACTTCAGGGGCCTGTACCGGTTCATGCCCTTCGCCCGATCTACCTACCGAAGAGCGAAAGCGATCATCGCAGGATCTTCAAATACCTTCGCAGAATTCGCGCGCTACCGGGATAAGGTTTTCTTCGTCCCAGAGAATGCGGTCAGCCCATCTCTGTGTTCTGAAACTGCGCGACCTGCTCTACCAAACCAGAAGATGGAATTCATCTTCGTCGGCAATCTGGTGCCTTACAAGGCTTGCGATCTCGCACTGCGCGGGTCGGCTCAGTTCTTACGAAGCGGATCAGCTCATTTCAGCGTCGTGGGCGACGGGCCGGAGCGGAAACGGCTCGAGCAACTTGCCAAGTCTCTCGGAATTGAGAGCCAGGTCGCGTTTCATGGCATGCTATCTCACGCCGATGCCATGGAGCGGCTGCGGGGGGCCGATGTGCTGGTGTTCCCCTCGGTGCGCGAATTTGGCGGAGGCGTGGTGTTCGAGGCTCTGGCGGCTGGTGCTGTGCCTCTGGTCGCAGACTTCGGCGGACCCGGCGACATTGTTCACCCGGAGATTGGGCATAAGGTGCGTCTGACAAATGAGGAAGATGTGGTGGCGCAGATCGAAAGCTTCCTCGCGAAACTGATGAGCGATCCCAGTCTTCTGGGGCGCCTGCGTAGGCAGGGCATGGAGTATGCCCGGCAACATCTCACCTGGGATGCCAAGGCGCTGGATACGACCCGCGTGTTGCTCTGGGCCTTGCAGCAAGGACCGAAGCCGAATCTTGTGCCTTCCAAGATGTCAGCAACTGGTGAAGGCGCGTCTTGTGAATACGCCGTTCCGCAAGTCGGGAGTTCCATCTGAGGGGTCAGTCGTTCTGGATGGGTTTCAGCCAATGTGTTTGGAGCCGAAGAGTCGCGTAATGATGTTACGAACTAATCGCGTTGCCGAGGAATCGATCGGCAAAGTCAAGGCTCGAAAAGATGCCGCGTCCATCCCGTGGCCGCCCATCGAGATGGCGTTGCTGACCGGCTGCCAGGACCGACACTATGCATTCGGACTGGCCGTGGCTCTGGCTTCGAAGGGCGCATCGGTGGATGTCATTGGCAGCGATGAAATCGACAGTCCGGAACTGCACACGAGAGCGAACTTGCGCTTTCTCAACTTCCGCGGACGTCAGAATGCGCCTGCGAACATCGTCAGGAAGTTGTGGCGGCTGGTCGTCTACTACGGAAGGTTGATGCGGTACGCCGCGGTCTCAAGGTCAAGGATTTTCCATATCCTGTGGAACTACAAGCTCGAACTGTTTGACCGAACTATTCTGATGCTCTATTTGAGGATGCTGGGAAAGAAGATCTTCCTCACCGCTCATAACGTAAATCAAGCGCGGCGGGATGCGAAGGATTCCTGGCTGAATCGCATCACGCTCAAAATGCAATATCGGCTGTGCAGCGGCGTATTTGTCCATACTCAGAAGATGAAAGACGAATTGTGCCGGGAGTTCGGTGTGGGTGAGGATGCGGTGTCAGTGATCCGTTATCCGATCAATGACGCGTTCCCGAATACGAACTTGACGCCAAGCGAGGCGAAGCGGCAACTGGGTCTCCGCGAAGAGGAAAGAGCGATCCTGTTTCTGGGTCGAATCGTACCTTATAAAGGAATCGAGTACCTGCTTGAGGCCGGTCGTCTGCTGATGGCCGACAAAACGGTTGCTTATAGGCTGATCATCGCGGGAGAGCCTAAAAAGGGAGCCGAGGATTACTTGCAGGAGATCCAGCGATCGGCCGATCAGAGTTTCAATTCGGGACAAGTCATCCTGCGGATGCAGTTCATTCCCGATAACGAAATGGAGTTGTACCTGAAGGGGGCGGATGTTCTGGTCCTGCCGTACAAAGAGATCTTCCAGAGCGGCGTGCTGTTCATGGCGTACACTTTCGGACTGCCGGTAGTCGCGACCGACGTTGGATCGTTCCGGGAGGAGATTGTCGAGGGCCGCACCGGGTTCATTTGCCGGCCAGAGGATTCTGCAGACATGGCGAGAGCGCTTGAAACCTACTTCCAGAGCGGCCTCTACCGGAATTTAGCGGCCCGCCGAGAGGAACTGCGGAACTACGCGGCAGCCAACCATTCCTGGGAGGCGGCGGCACAGGTGACTATCAAAGCGTATGCTGAGACGGTTGAGAGGAGTCCGCAATACGCATCCCGAACGGCATGAAGCAGGGCAATCGTCGATACGACGGCGGCGGCATGCTTTCGAGGGGCCATTTGGCTGCGCAAACGGCCATGTCCGATGGGTCAGAGGTTCCTGCTCTTTAGGTAGGCTCCGTCGTACTTCCGTGTCTGGCGACGGGCGTAGTGGCACCGATAGACTCTCCTCAGGACGCAAGAGGTCCTCGTTGGAGGCCCGAAATAGATGAGACGCGGCGATTTGTACCTCCCCCCCCTAATCTCGATATTTCTATTACTTTCTACTCTTTCATTCGGACAAGCATGGTCGGGGATTCTTGCCCCGGCACGCGCCACGGACTGGACGTACGCCGGAATTCCCGGTGGCATCCCTCCCCGGACGAACATTTGCGCAAACGTTGCGACGAGCGACTCAACCGCACAGATTCAGAGCAAGATCAATAGTTGTCCGCAGGACGGTGTAGTGAAGTTTCCAGCCGGCACATGGAACCTGACATCTTCCTTGTACGTGAACAATAAAGGTATTGTGCTCCGAGGTGCTGGTCCGACACAGACCACACTGATCTACGGCTCGGGAGTGAATATCATTTTTGCTCCCAACGGAACCTCAGGACAGGGCGGGTACGCCAGCGGTCCATACTATGTCACCAACTGGACCGGTGGGCTGACCCAGGGAAGCACGCAGTTGACGGTTACGAGCACGTCGAACATGGCGACTGGCCAGCTTATCCTGCTCGATCAATTGAACAATTCCAATATCATTTTCCCGGCGGGAAACGAGGGAACGGAACGTGCTGGCCGCGCCGATCCTCCGGGTTCTGACCCGTTCGAGCCGAGCACTCCAAGTCCGCGCTATCAGTTCCAGTTGGCCACGATCACGGCAGTCAACGACAGCACGCACATCACCATTGATGTGCCCGTGGACTACACCCACAGTGCCTCACTGTCGCCGCAGATCTTCTGGTGGGACACGGCGCATTTGGGGAACGGCACGAAATACGCCGGAGTTGAGGATCTGAAGATCAACGCCAACGCCAATGATCGTGCCATCATGTTCGACTTTTGCACCTACTGTTGGGTGAGAAACGTAGAAGTCGGCAATATTGCCCGCGGTGGAATCACGACGTTCTATGCCTACCGCAACGAATACGACAACAACTATATCTGGCAGACTGGCCAACCTGCAGGCCCGGTTCACTACGGTTTCGAAATCTTCGGATCCACTCTTGTGAAGATCGAGAACAACATCGTCTTTAACGAGACATCTCCCTTCATGACGATGAGCAGTGACTCGGTGGTGGTGGGCTATAACTACTCGCAGCGGATTTACCCCGACAATCAGTTTGCCGCGTTTGAGCCCCATCAGGCCCACAACTTTCTTCACCTGTACGAAGGCAACGTAACCTACGGCTTGAACTACGACAACGTGTGGGGATCGTCGTCGCACAACACAATGTTCCGCAATTACGTAACCGGGCATGAGCCAGGCGCAACCAACTATCGAACGCCGCTGAGCGTTTATGCGCACAATCGGTATATCAACATCGTCGGGAATGTCCTCGGGGATCCGACGTACCACACCCAGTACTCCTGCGACAACGGCCATTCCCAGAGCACGGACAATTATGTTTACAACATTGGATTCTGGCATGATTGTCCTACGATCGACGGCAGCAACGCGTATGACAGCACCGCTCTCGGAAGCCTGGTGCGATGGGGAAATTGGGATGCGGTGACCTGGAAGGCGAACGGGAGCACGAACGGAGTGCGCTGGTGTACGGGAAGCACCGCGGGAAATCCGGCGTGCACTGCGTCTGAGACCGCGAGCACGGATCCTACTTATCCGGGCTTGGCTAGTCCAGACACAACGCTTCCGGTTTCGTTTTACAACGGAACGACATCGGCACGCCCATCTTGTGGCACCGGGCTCTCGTTCTGGAAGAATCCTTCGACCGGAACCTGTCCAGCCTATCCTCCGATCGGGCCGGATGTTGCCTGCACGACCAATTGCACCGCGAATACAGCAAGCCACGCGGCGATGATTCCGGCACAGCTGTGCTACGCGAATACGGCGAAAGATAGCAATGGATACCTTACGGCTTTCGACGCCGCTGCGTGTTATGCAAGTGATCCGGTTTCGACGGCGGGTGATCCGGCGCCTCCGACTGGCCTGTCGGCCCTGGTGCAATGAGGCCCTCGTCGCGAGTCGGTCAGGTTTTGTACCAGTTAGCAGCTCGTACTGAGTGATTCAGTGCCAAACGAGGTCGCACGAAGATCAAGAGAGTTACTGTACACAAACCGAGAAATGCACGTAGGACAGCGCTGTCGCGTTGCATCAGTCAGCGCTGTCTCCTTCTTAGTTCCCTCCCCCTAGTTTCTCCGCTGCTTCTGCTGGTACCCTCGTCAAGATGATTGTCTGGACCGAGTCGCGAGTTCCGCGTCACGGTCGGCTGGGGCCTCTTGTCTGAGTCGATCCATTTCAAGAAGTAAGTGGCTTTTTCGTCAAGCACAATTCATCAGGAGCTTTTCATGGAAACCGCATTGGCCGCTGCAGGCCGCCAAGCCGACAGGTCGAACCAAAGCCCAGAATGCAAGCAGCATATTGCTGAGTCCATTCTCCGACTGAGCGATTGGCTCGACAAGAATGACTATCGGGGCTATGACACGTTTGATGGCCTGAATGCCGCCTTCCTGCGCCCGCTCACGTTTGAGACCAAGTTTCTGCGGCAGGTGCTGCAGCAGGGAGTACGGCGATTTCCGCTGAACCTGCGTCCCCTCCTGGGCGTCAAGAGGAACCGCTCGACGAAAGGAATGGGATTCCTGGCACGAGGCTTCATCCGGATGCACAAGGCGACTGGGAACCCGCAGTGGAAGAAGAAGGCTGAAGTGGCATTGGGATGGCTGATGGAAAATCAGTCCCGGGGCTACAGTGGGGCCTGCTGGGGGAATCATTTCGACTACCAGTCACGCAGCTTCTACCTGCCCGCTGGCGTGCCCACGGTGGTTTGGACGTCGCTGATTGGTCATGCATTCCTTGACGGCTTCGACTATTTCAAAGAGGACCGTTATCTCCAGGTTGCCATCAGCGCCTGCGAGCATATCCTCAAAGACCTGGGGCAATATCCGGATGGGAAAGGCACCTGCATCAGCTACATTCCGAACGGCATGAACCTGGTGCACAACGCCAACACGTTGGGGGGCAGTCTGTTGGCGCGAACGTACTCGCACACACGCAACGATTCATACCTGGAAGTTGCCCGGAAGGCAATGCAATACACCGCCCAATACCAGAGGCCGGATGCCTCTTGGTGGTACGGAGAAAAATCGAACCTGCATTGGGTCGACAATTTTCACACGGCCTACGTGCTGGATTGTTTTAAGTTCTACACGGATTGCACGGGTGACGCTCAATTTCAGTCCGTCATGATGCGCGGTTACGAATTCTGGAAGAAAACGTTCTTCCTCCCGGATGGAACCCCGAGGTATTACGATCACAAGACGTTGCCCATCGATATCCAGTGCTGTTCCCAGGCGATCGACACCCTGGTCTTCTTCAGCGATCGGGATGCTGAGAGCCTCTCGCTTGCCGCGAAGGTTGCGGAGTGGACCATCGATAACATGCAGGACCGTTCGGGATACTTTTACTATCGCCGATACTCCCCTTGGCTGGTGAACAAGACGCCAACCCTTCATTGGGGGCAGGCGACGATGCTGTGCGCCCTGGCTGGTCTTTACGAATTGCTCTGAGAAATGCCTCCCGTGAAAAGAAAAGTTCTGATCATCGTCGAGAACCTGCCGGTTCCGTTTGACGGGCGTGTGTGGAAAGAGGCCTGCTCGCTGCGCGATGCCGGCTATCAGGTGACGGTGCTTTGCCCGAAAGGCAAGGGATACCAAAAAGGCTACGAACACCTGGAAGACGTCCACGTTTACCGCCATCCGATGCCGAAAGAAGGAAACAGTCCAGTCGGGTATGTGTGGGAGTATGGCTGCGCCCTGTTCTGGGAGTTCTTCTATGCCTGGTGGATCTACTTCCGGCGTGGTTTTGACGTGATTCAGGGATGCAATCCGCCGGACGACATTTTTCTGGTCGCACTGCCGTTCAAATTGCTGGGCGTGAAATACATCTTCGACCACCATGATGTGAATCCTGAGCTGTACTTCTCCAAGTATGAGCGGATGGATTTCCTCTACAAGACTCAAGTCTGGCTGGAGAAGCTCACATTTCGATGCAGCAACGTAGTGATGTCCACCAACAATAGCTATAGGGAAATTGCAATCAAGCGCGGTGGCCTCGCGCCAGATGATGTGTTTGTGGTGCGCAACGGCCCCGATCTCGACACTTTCAAACCGGTTCCACCCAAGCCGGAACTTAAATATGGGAAGCCTTATCTCGTGGGTTACGTCGGTACCATGAGTACACAGGAAGGCCTCGACATCCTGTTGGAAGTGGCCGAGCATGTAAAGAACTTGGGGCGCAGTGACGTTCATTTTACGTGCGTGGGCGGAGGTCCGGGCCTGGCGACGCTGCGGCAAATGGTCAAGGACAAGAACCTGTCGGACACGGTCAACTTCACCGGCCGAGTTCCCGACGCTGACCTTTTGGATGTTCTTTCCACCGCGGACGTTTGCGTCAATCCCGACAAGCCATGCGAGATGAACAACATCTCCACCATGATCAAAATTATGGAGTACATGGCTCTGGGCAAGCCCATCGTTCAATTTGATCTTTCCGAGGGGCGGTTCAGCGCGCAGCAGGCTTCTCTGTACTGCGACAACGGGAATCCCGTAAAAGACTTTGCGGACAAGATTCTATGGCTTCTCGCACATCCGGAGGAGCGTTCGCGGATGGGCGACTCCGGACGCCAGCGGGTCGAAACCGAATTGGCGTGGAAGTATTCTGTCAGTCATTTGCTGGCAGCCTATGACCGAGCGTTCACGAAGAAAGCGTAACGACACTTATTTCTGATGACTACTCTGGAGACATTACTGCTGCGGTTGGAAACCGGGCCGTGGGATGTTTTGTATCGTGCACTGATCGGGTTCGGCACAATCGCCGCATTTGCGCGTTTCCGATCGGAGTCATGGTCAGAGTGGAGCCTGCTCGTTTGGCTGTTGTGCGTTCTGGCGGCTCTGCGGGTCGGAGCCGCAGTGGCGCGCAAGGTGCTGCCTTTTTCGGAATCTGCTCAGCGTACCTGGGCTGAGCGGCGCGGATTGACCAAGAGGTACGACAGCTATCAGTGGCAAAAGCTGAGGGGATTCGGGATTGGACTGGCGCTATATATGGTCGCGGTGAAGCAATTTACGCGTCCTCAGGCCGTGATCGCAGCAGCATGCCTGGTGTTTGGTGTTATTGCATCTCTTCGATGGTCGCACCTACGCCGCAACGTGGCTTGAATGAACGGATTGCGGTTTCGGCAAGTGGCGGCGGGACAAAAACCTGTATGAGCAACCATAACGGAAGTTCGCCCTCAAGGAACGGCGCGAGTAACATCCCTTCGGACGGCAAGCCTCGTATATGCATGCCCACGTCTCGCGGTTTCTCAAGGCGAGCTTTTCAGTGCGGACTTTACGAGGCCCAGGATGTCCTTGTTGAGCATGATGCCGTAGATCTTCTCATGCTGGAGACCGGCCGCGGTTTCGCCAGACGAGAGGCGTGGCAGCGGCGGCTCTTGTACCACGACGTTACTCGGCGCGTAATTCATGTCAATCCCGGAATCAAGCCGGTTCGGCTGACCCAGGAATACGACCTGTTCCTGGTTGCCTGTCCAAACTATTGGGATCTTCTCTATGTGAACGCCATCGAAGGCTGGAAGGACTATTGCCGGACCAGCGTGTGCTGGATCGATGAAATGTGGGCCTCGGAGATCCCACTGTTCAAGTACTGGCTGCATTGGTTGAAGCAGTTCGACTATGTGTTCGTGGGCATTCCGGGAACGGCCGCTTCGCTATCCAGAGTCATAGATCGGGAATGCCGCTGGCTGCCGGGCGCAGTGGACTGCCAGCGCTTCACACCTTATCCGGATCCTCCGCCGCGCGCCATCGATGTGTACAGCATCGGCCGACGGTGGAGCGGCATCCACCGGGTGCTGGTCGATGCGGCATCCCGCAAAGAGATTTTCTATGTGCACGACACGTTTTCGGCGGCAGAGGCGATGACGTTTGATCACCGGCAGCATCGAGATATGTTGGGAAATATGACCAAGCGTAGCCGGTTCTTCATGGTGGCGCCGCCGAAGATGGATACACCCGACGAGACCCGTGGCCAAAGCGCGATTGGCTACCGGTATTACGAAGGGGCGGCGGCAGGCGCGGTGATGCTTGGGCAAGCGCCAGACTGCACAGAATTTCGGGAAATGTTTCCCTGGCCGGAAGTCGTTGTTCCCCTTCAGTCGGATGGTTCCGACGTACTGCCGACCCTGAAACGGTTGTCGCAGGAGCCGGAGCACATCGCGGCGATGGGCAGGCGCAACGCGGGCGAAGCCCTGTTGCGGCACGACTGGGCACATCGCTGGAACGACATGTTTCGGGCCGTTGGAATGGCTCCATCGGCGGGCATGCTGGCGCGCGAAGCACATTTGAAGGAAATTGCGGAGCCGTTGCTGGACTCCGCTCAAGTCCAGGTATTTTCACGATGAGTGCAGAAATCAATAACGCTTCACTTGTAACGGGAGACCTGGTTCAAGTTCGAAGCAAGGAAGAAATTCTTGCCACCCTCGACAAGGATGGACAGCTGGAGTCGCTGCCCTTCATGCCGGAGATGTTCGCATTCTGTGGCCAGCAGTTTCGCGTATTCCGCCGCGCGCACAAGACCTGTGACCCTCCAAATGGTCTGCGAGGTCGCCGGATGCTGCACGCAGTTCATCTGGAGGGGATTCGTTGCAACGGCGAGGCACACGGTGGCTGCCAGGCTCGGTGCCTGATCTTCTGGAAGGAAGCCTGGCTCAAGCGGGTTGAGGAGAATGAAGCGGCAGCTCCTGGCGGGCGATCGGCGGCGAGTTCTTCTACCGCGGCAACCACAACCGAGCAGGATGTATTTGCCGGCACGAAGAAGGCAGAACCCGCCGCTGGCACGAATGATCCGGTCTATGTGTGCCAGTCGACGCAGATTAAGCAAGCCACATTGCCTCTTTCCACACTGGACTGGCGGCAGTACGTGGAAGACTACACATCCGGGAATGTGCGTATTACCCAGTTATTGTCCGCGCTCTTCTTCTTCGTATTCGCGCACCTGGCCTCATCGGGACTTGGATTTGGCTCTGTATTGCGTTACGCGTACGACCAGATTCAGAAACTACGGGGAGCCACACCGTTCCCGATGCGCATCGGGAAGATTCCTCGAGGAGAGCGAACGCCGAACGCAAAGCTCGATGTACAGCCGGGCGAACTGGTGAGAATCAAGAGTTATGAAGAGATCCTGAATACTCTCGACGAAAATGGACTCAATCGCGGAATGTGGTTTGACGCCGAGATGGTTCCCTTCTGCGGCGGCACGTATCGTGTCCTGGATCGAGTCAGCAAGATCATTAATGAAAAGACCGGCCTGATGATGCAAATGAAGAATGATTGCATCATGCTGGAAGAGGTTGTGTGTCGCGCCTGCTATTCGAAATATCGGCGATTCTGCCCGCGCAGTATCTATCCCTACTGGCGCGAGATCTGGCTGGAACGCGTTCAAACCCAAGTGGAGGCGGGTGAACCAAGGTAACAACAGTTTGGTTGTGCAGGGAGCTAGGATGATCTCAGCTTTGCCGCGTTATGAGGGTTCGGCCGAGCATGAATTGACGCCTGCATCCGAATCGCGGGTTAGCGTTATCGATCCACTGCGCGATGAGCGGTGGAAGAGCTTCGTCGCCGAGCACCCGAATGCTTCCGCATTTCACACTCCAGAATGGCTCAGAGCGCTGGCCGATACGTATGGGTATGAACCGCTGGCCGTCACCACCGCGAAGCCAAGCCAGCCGCTGAGTGACGGGCTGGCACTCTGCAGGGTCAAAAGTTGGATCACAGGCAAGAGGCTGGTGTCGGTCCCTTTTGCCGACCATTGCGAGCCGTTGATGTCAAACGAGGCTTTCGAAACAGAAATCGGAAGCTGGCTTCAGCAGGAATGCGACCGTGGAGACTGGCGGTACGTGGAGCTTCGGCCGCGATCGCTAATGCAGACTGGAGATTCCTGGTCCTCGGGTCAGTCGTACTGGTTCCACACATTGGACATGAGCCCTAGCCTTGAGCAGATCTTCAACTCGCTCGACAAAGACTCGGTGCAGAGACGGATCCGGCATGCGGAAAAGCAGGGACTCGAGTACGAAACGGGAAACAGCGCCCAATTGTTAAAGGGCTTCTATCCTCTGATGTGCCGAACGCGGCGACGCCACGGGATATTTCCACAGCCGATTGTGTGGTTTCGCAATTTGCTCCGATGCATGGGTGATAATCTTCAGATAAGGATAGTCCGCAAGGCTGGCGAGCCCGTCGCCAGCATCTTGACTCTTCGCCACCGTCAACGGGTAATCTACAAATACGGGTGCTCGGACGAACGATTTCACCATCTGGCTGGTACGCCGTTGCTGTTCTGGCGGCTAATCGAGGAAAGCACAGCTGCAAACGTGTCCGAGATCGATTTCGGGCGCTCCGATCTTGATCACGCAGGTCTGGTGGCATTCAAAGAACGGCTCGGCGGCCGACGGCAGCATTTGTGCTACCTCCGTTATTCTTCGCCCTCTGACCGGCGCAGAAGCCATGCTACTGGAGCGAATTCATGGCTGGGTGAGAAAGGGCGCAAGCGGATCGTACGATTCATGCCGGACGCAGTACTGAAGGGTATGGGACGAGTTCTATATAGGCATCTTGGATAGCGAACTATGATCACTTGCGACTCCAGCACGATAACGATGCCAAAAGCGGTACCGATGGAGCATCTGAAAAACGACGTGAGCGAATCATCCAATGTCATCGTGGATCATTTTCGCTGCCCCGAGGACTTTGTAGAGATCGAAGCTCACACCGAACCGCATCGAGATCCCGGATATTTCAAGTTCGGGTCAAGCGCGATTTGCTACGGACGTAGCTCGGGTGCTGTGGCAGAGACCTCAGTGGATCACCTGCATAACTCTCTGCCAGATGTTGTGGTCGGCTCAAAGAGGATTGCTCTGACGTTTGATCCCAATGAGATCGTTCGGAATCTCCGGATGGAACGTTATCCGATTAGCCCGCTGACCGGATACAAAGCACTGCTGAAGGAACTGTATTACCTGATTCGGCCTTTGACCACGCAGTCGATACGGAGCCAGATCCAGCGCTTTCATATGGCAGGTTGGCAGTCCAGGACTTTTCCTCGCTGGCCGGTCGACACAACTACTGAAGAAATAGCTGAGCAGATCATGCTTTTGGCCATCGAGGCGCAGGGCGGGGGCGAGATCCCTTTCATATGGTTCTGGCCCAGCGGTCATCAAGGTTGTGTGCTGATGACGCACGATGTGGAAACATCGGTTGGCCGCGACTTTTGCGCGGAATTGAAAGAGATCGATGCCGCTTACAACATGCCAGCGTCGTTTCAGGTTGTTCCTGAGGGGCGATACTCGGTCAATTCGGAGTTTCTCGATGCGGTACGCTCCCCGGGCTTCGAGTTGCTGATTCAGGATCTGAATCATGATGGCCGCCTGTTTGACGACCGGCAAGAATTCTTGCGCCGCGCTGCCCGAATCCGGCGTTACGCCGAGCAATACGGAACCACAGGTTTTCGCGCGGCAGTGCTGTACCGAAAACCAGAGTGGTATCGGGACCTGGGGATCTCATTCGATATGTCGATCCCCAATGTCGCTCACCTCGATCCGCAGCAGGGCGGGTGCTGCACCGTGTTTCCGTATTTCATCGGGGATGTTGTCGAGTTGCCAGTGACAACGATTCAGGACTACTCGCTGTTTTGCCTGTTGAAGGAACAGTCCATTGATCTGTGGAAAGAACAGGCGGAGTTGATTTTTACCAAGCACGGGTTGGCCAGTTTCATTGTGCATCCCGACTACATCCGGGAGGCTGCGCCCCGGCGACTTTATGAACAGCTTTTGGGTTGGTTACGGGAAGAGCACCGGGAACGCGATCTGTGGGTCACGTTGCCCGGCGAGGTCAATCGGTGGTGGAGAGAGCGAAGCCAGATGTCGCTGGTCATGAGAGCTGGTGAGTGGAAAATCGCGGGGTCGGGCGCCGACAGAGCCATCGTGGCCTTTGCCAGCAACGTGGAGGGGAAGCTTCACTATCGGTTGCAGGAACCTCTTGATCCCATACAATCTCGGAAACGAAATGCAGGAACTGTGGGGAAAGAAACTACCCAGTAGCGCCCTGGCCGGCAGTCATCGATTCGACTGCGGTTGGGGCAGCAGCGGTAGAAATCACACCTTGAACAATTGAGGCTTGGGGATATGAACAAATGCAAGATCGCCATCATCGGTGCAGGCCCGTACGGCTTGTCCATCGCGGCTCACCTGAAGAATCGTGGGGTCGAATTTCGCATTTTCGGCCATCCCATGTCGACGTGGCAGACCCAGATGCCGAAGGGGATGCGGCTGAAGTCGGAGGGATTTGCCTCGTCGCTGTACGACGGAACCGATGCGTTTCCGCTGCGGAAATATTCCGCGGAGCGTAGCTTGCCCTATGCCGACATCGGGTTGCCGGTGCCGCTCGAAACCTTCATCGACTACGGCAAAGAATTCCAGCGGCGCCTGGTTCCTGAGCTGGAACAGAAGCTACTCGTATCTCTCGAGCAGTGCGCCGAGGGATTTCGGCTTGGCTTTGATGATGGCGAGCGCTTCACGGCAGAACGCGTAGTCATGGCCGTCGGCATCTGTCACTTCGGGTATGTGCCGCCGGAACTGGCGACGCTGCCCGGCGAGCTGGTGACTCACAGCTCGGCCCACAGCGACCCTAGCGCATTTCGCGGACGGAGTGTCACGGTGATCGGGGCAGGCGCTTCGGCGGTCGATCTGGCAGCACTTCTGCATGAGAACGGAGCACAGGTGCAGTTGGTCTCGCGCAAGCCAGCGATTCGTTTTCACGATCCCCCGAGTAAGAATGGCCGCAGCTTCATGGAGCGTGTGCGGAACCCGATGACCGGTATCGGCCCAGGATGGAAGCTGTATTTCTGCGCGAACATGCCGTGGGCATTTCGGCACCTGTCGGAGCAGAAGCGCCTGCATGCCGTAAAAACAATTCTTGGGCCGGCTCCCGGTTGGTTTGTCAAAGATCAGGTTGTTGGCAAGGTGCCGATGCATCTGGGCAAGAGTGTGGAGAGCGCGTCAGCGGAAAACGGCGGCGTCAAGCTTACGCTCAAAGGCACGGACGGCGCACGAGAGACCCTGTCGGCGCAGCATGTGATTGCAGCGACAGGATATCGGGTGGATCTGCGTCGGCTGAACTTCATTGCGCCGGAACTGCTAACCCGCGTTCGCACGGTGGAACAATCTCCCGTTCTTTCGGGTAGTTTCGAGTCGACAGTGCCAGGGTTGTACTTTGTTGGCACTGCTTCAGCAAATACGTTCGGTCCGCTCATGCGCTTCGCCTGCGGCGCCGAGTTTGTCGCGCATGAGGTGTCCAATCATCTCGCGGCAAGAGTCCCCCACAGAGCAGCCTCCGGCGCTCCAATCCCCCAAACGGAAGGCGGAAGTTAATGAGAGTCCTCGCGAATAGTCCTGCGCTCGATCTCAGCTATTTCCAGATCTGCCAGCCATGACATCACACGCTTCCAACTTGCAACCTCGAGAGGACGGGGATCCGGTCATCCTCGATTCGCCGCTCGACCTCGCGAGGCCGAAGGTCCTGCTGACTGACACGGACCGCCGGCCATACGCGGCGCGATTGGCTCTGGTGCTTTCGGAGGCCGGCTGCGACGTGTCGGCGATTTGTTCGGCCTACGGGCACCCGCTGCTCGAGACCGATGTGGTGCGAAGAACCTTTGCGTATACGGCACTCCGCCCGATGCAGGCGCTGGTAGGCGCAATTGAGGCTGTCGATCCCGACTTCATCGTGCCGTGCGACGACCGGGCAGTCGAACACTTGCATGGATTGCATGCACGCACAGCCGGCGGCCAAGGGACACGTCGCAAAATCGCTGACCTGATCGAACGTTCGCTGGGGTCGCCGGAGAGTTATCCGACGGTGTCGCGGCGCTACGAACTCCTGAAGATTGCGCAGGAGGAAGGTCTACGCGTACCGCAAACGGAGTTGATCGCGAGCTCTGAGGACATACAGGCTCTTCGGTCGCGACAGGAGTTCCCGTGTGTTCTCAAGGCGGATGAGAGTTGGGGCGGCCGTGGCGTCAGAATCCTGCACAACGCCGACGACCTGGAAACCCAGTTTCGCGACATCAGCCGGCCCTTCCGTCTTCCGCGGGCCATAAAACGGATGGCCGTGAATCGCGATCCTTTCTGGCTTCGGCCCTGGTGGGAAGGTCACAAACCGGCAGTCATCGTCCAGGGATTCGTCAAAGGGAGAGCTGCCAACTGCGCCGTCTTCTGCTGGCGAGGACGGGTGCTGGCTGGCATCGGAGTCGAGGTCGTCAGTTCCGACGGCCCGACCGGTCCTGCCACCATTGTTCGGGTTGTTGACAATCCGGAGATGATGCGCAGCGCCGAGCGGCTTGCCCAGCGGCTGCAGATCTCGGGATTCTTCGGACTCGACTTTGTAATCGAGGATAGTACCGATAACGCGTACCTGATCGAAATGAATCCCCGGACGACACCGCTCTGTCACCTGCAACTCGGCGCCGGTCGTGACATGATTACTGCGTTGTGGTCCCAGCTCTCGGGGCAGCCCACCCACGAGTCTCGGTGCGTCACAGAGAAGGAGATGATTGCCTACTATCCCCAGGCCCTGAGTTCGCCGAGAGAACTTCTCGAGACCAGCTATCTCGACGCCCCGATCGGCAGCGCGAGGTTTCTGGAAGAGTTCTTGAATCCCTGGCCTGCGCGAAGCCGCCTCTATCGTCTTGCAAGTTATTGGGACAGAATGACTTACAGTAAGTCTACGCCAGAGGAATAGCCGAGATACCGGGCTTGTCGCGAACCATGGAGTTTCGGAAGACAAATTTGCCGGAAGTGGTCGAGATTCGGATTCAGCCGAACGTCGACGAACGCGGATTCTTCGCCCGCGCTTGGTGTCAGGACGAATTCGTGGCAAACGGACTCAACCCCAGCCTGGTGCAATGCAGCATTTCCTACAACGAGCACAAGGGAACGTTACGAGGAATGCACTACCAGGAAGATCCGTTCCCCGAAGCCAAAGTCGTGCGATGCACCGCCGGCTCGATCTACGACGTAGCCATCGACCTGCGAAAGGAATCTCCTACCAATCGAAAGTGGGTCGGAGTCGTGCTGAGCGCGCAGGAACGAAACATGCTTTACATACCGCCGGGATTCGCGCACGGCTTTCTGACCCTCGAGGAAAGAACTGAGATCTTCTATCAAATGTCAGAGCGGTACCATCCCGAAGTCGCGCACGGCGTGCGGTGGGACGATCCTGCATTTCAGATCGATTGGCCCGGCGAGGTGTGTGTCATTTCCGAGCGAGACCGGACCCTTCCGGATTTCCGAGAACTATGACGATACCGGTCCACGGAATTCGAGCAAGGAGTGAGAGTAAGACCGGTGAGGAGTTACATCGTTTCGCTGCGGAGCTATTTCCGATCTGCCGCAGCATCACCGGGAATGGCCTGCGTGAAACTCTGCGTCGGATCCAGCAACGCATCCCACTGCGGGTGGTCGAAGTGCCGACGGGAACGGCCGTCTTCGATTGGACCGTGCCGAAAGAGTGGAATGTTCGAGATGCGTATGTCAAGGACGCATCGGGCAGGCGCTTGATTGATTTCCAGCAGAATAATCTGCATGTTCTGAACTACAGCACGCCGGTTCATCAGACTATGTCGCGCGAGGAGTTGTCCTCGCATCTGTTTACCCTCCCCGAACACCCAGATTGGATCCCGTACCGCACGTCGTACTACAAAGAGCAATGGGGATTCTGCCTGTCGCAGAACCAGCTGGGTTCTCTTTGCGATGGCAAGTATGAAGTCTGCATCGATTCCACGCTGCACGAGGGATCTCTAACATTTGGTGAGTACTACTTGCCCGGGAAGTCGGAGGAAGAAGTACTGATTTCAGTGCATGTCTGCCACCCTTCGCTGGCGAACGACAATCTCTCGGGACTCGTTGTCGCGACAGCGTTGGCGGAACTGCTCTCCAACACCAACCCACGGTATTCCTATCGCTTTCTGTTCATTCCCGGAACCATTGGAGCCATCACGTGGCTGGCAAAGAACCGTGATACCGCTGGCCGGATCCGTCACGGGTTGGTCCTGACCGGAATCGGCAACCGGGCAGGCTTTCATTACAAGAAAAGCCGCCGCGGCGACGCCGCGATTGATCGCGTGATGGCCCACGTCCTTCGATACTGTGGTGAGGCAGCAGAGATTGTGAACTTCTCTCCCTACGGCTACGACGAGCGGCAATATTGCTCCCCCGGCTTCAATCTTCCGGTTGGATGCCTGATGAGGAGCGTCTGGGGCACGTTCCCGGAATACCATACATCCGCCGACAATCTGTCGTTTATCGATCCCGAGCAACTCGCCGCGTCGTTGCGCGTGTGTGCATCGGCCGTCGACGTCCTTGAGAGCGACGGTTGTTACGTCAATCAGAATCCATTTTGTGAGCCCCAATTGGGCAAGCGAGGGCTCTATCGCTCGACGGGTGGGCAATCCATCGGGGAGCAGATCAACACCCGGCTCTGGGTATTGAATCTCTCCGATGGCAGCCATTCCCTGCTGGACATTGCAGAACGTGCAAGCATCCCGTTTTCATCCGTTCACGAGGCAGCGACCGAGTTGTGCGAGAGCGGATTGCTGGTGAAATCGGGAAATTCCACACAAAGGTGAATCCATGAAGGTATTGTTGACAGGTCATAAGGGTTATATCGGCGCGATCGCTACTCCGATGCTGCGCGCGGCCGGACACGAGGTCATCGGTCTTGATACGGATCTCTATGCGAAGTGCGACTTCGCATCGATGGAAGGTATCGCCGGACTAAATAAGGACCTCCGTGACCTATCACGCGAAGATCTTCGAGGCTTTGATGCGGTGGTCCATCTGGCGGCGTTATCAAACGATCCGGTGGGCAATCTCAATCCGCAGCTCACGTACGACATCAATCACCTGGCTTCGGTAAACCTCGCCAGGCTGGCCAAAGATTCTGGTGTGAGCCGATTTGTCTTTGCCTCGTCGTGCAGTACGTACGGCGCGGCCGGCGATCATTTTCTGGATGAGACCTCGGACTTGAACCCGGTTACCCCGTACGGAGAGTCGAAGGTCCTGGTGGAACGAGACATCGCAAAATTGGCCGATGATCGGTTCAGCCCGACCTACATGCGCAATGCGACCGCCTACGGAGTGTCCCCGCGGCTGCGGCTCGACATAGTGCTGAACGACCTAGTTGCGTCTGCGTACACCACCGGCCGCGTGTACATCAAGAGCGACGGAACTCCATGGCGTCCGATCGTTCACATCCGGGACATCGTCTCTGCAGTGATCGCGGCTCTTGAGGCGCCCCGGGAAGTTGTTCACAACCAGACGTTCAATGTGGGGCGTAACGATCAAAACTATCGCATCCGTGAATTGGCGGACATCGTGGCAGAGGTCGTGCCTGGGTGCCGCGTCGAATACGCCCCCGGAGGCGGCCCAGATAAGCGTTGCTACCGCGTGAGCTTTGACAAGATTGCGCGCGTCTTGCCGCGCTTCCAGCCTGCCTGGACTGCCCGCAAGGGCGCAGAGGAGCTCTATGAGGCATATCGTTCGAATGGACTGACGGCCAAGGATATCGATGGCGGTCGATACGTTCGCATCGCCGAGATTCAACGCCTTCAGAATTCCGGGCACCTCGACAAGAGCCTGCACTGGATTGGCAAGGACGCCACTGCACCACTAACCGTTTAGACCGGAGCCTATTGATGACCGTATCATCCGCCACACAGCCCACTTCAGCAACCAGTTCAGCCACCAAAGCCTGCCGTTTCTGCGGAGCAGAGCTTCGCCGGACGTTCGTAGATCTCGGCATGTCTCCCTTGTGCGAGAGCTATGTTGCGCCCAGTGCCCTCAACCGCGGAGAGATGTTCTACCCTCTACATACATACGTATGCGACAAGTGCTGGCTGGTTCAGCTGCAGGAATACGAAAGCGCCGAGAACATCTTCAGCGACTACGCCTATTTCTCGTCTTACTCTGACTCCTGGCTGCAGCACTGCAAGAACTACTGCGACAAGATGGCATCCCGCTTCGGTCTGGGCAAGCAAAGTTTTGTCGTGGAGGTGGCGTCGAATGACGGATACCTGCTGCAGTATTTTTCCGCGCAGGGCGTCCCGGTGCTGGGCATCGAGCCGGCCGCGAACGTCGCAAAAGTCGCCATCGAGAAGGGGATTCCGAGCCTGATCCGTTTCTTCGGAGTGCAGGTTGCGAAAGAACTGGTAGAGAAGAATCAGCAGGCGGATCTTCTGCTCGGAAACAACGTGCTAGCGCAAGTGCCTGATCTGAATGATTTTGTAGAGGGACTCCGCATCCTGCTGAAACCGGAAGGTGTGATCACGCTGGAGTTTCCCCATCTGCTGAAACTGATCGAGCTGAACGAATTCGACACGATCTATCACGAGCATTTTTCGTACTTTTCGCTTTTGAGCACCATCGAGATCATGAAAGCTCATGGCCTCAGAGTGTTTGATGTCGAGGAATTGAAGTCGCATGGTGGATCGCTGCGAGTTTTCGCCTGCCGAGACGAGAGCACGACTCACCCACTGAGCCCGAATGTGGGTAAAGTTCTGAAAGACGAGCGAGATGGCAATCTCGACCGTATCGAGGGATACGAGGCGTTTGCGCGACAGGTGAAAGAGACGAAGTATGCGCTTGTCGAATTCCTGGTCAATGCGGCTCGCCAAGGCAAGAAGGTGGCCGGCTATGGAGCTCCCGGAAAAAGTGCGACGCTCCTGCATTACTGCGGAATCGGAAAAGACCTGATCGAGTATACGGTCGACAGGAGTCCGTACAAGCAGGGCCGGTTCCTTCCTGGCACCCGAATTCCGATCTTTCATCCGGACCGGATTCAGGAGACCAAGCCGGACTATGTCGTGATTCTTCCCTGGAATCTCAAGGACGAGATCATGGCTCAGCTACAGTTCATTCGTGAGTGGGGAGGATCTTTTATCGTTCCCATTCCCAAAGTCAGTGTGCAGTGAGGTTCGCGGCATCGGGAGGTAGACCATGAAGGTAGTCCTATTCTGCGGGGGAGCGGGGATGCGTCTGCGGGGATACTCGGACGACGTCCCAAAGCCGATGGTTACGATTGGGATGCGCCCCATCTTGTGGCACTTGATGAAGTACTATGCGCACTTTGGACACAAGGACTTTATCTTGTGCCTGGGATACAAGGGGAGCGTAATCAAGGATTATTTCCTTCATTACGATGAATCGGTTTCTAACGATTTTGTCTGGACGAACGGCGGCAAGCAGATTCACTACCTGAACCGGGATATCGACGACTGGACCATCACCTTCGTTGAGACAGGGGCCAACAGCAACATCGGGCAAAGGCTAAAGGCCGTTGAACCGCACCTGGAAGGCGAGGACGTCTTCCTAGCAAATTACGGCGATGGACTGAGCGATGTTCCATTGCCTGCGGTGATTGACAATTTTCGCAAGAGCAACGCGATCGCCTCGTTGTTGCTGGTACAACCGACCGCCAGCTTCGACCTCGTCCGAACCAGCACAAGCGGAGCCGTGAGCGAGATCTGTCCACTCACGCAGAGCGATACCTGGATCAATGGCGGCTTCTTCGTGATGCGCAAAGAGATCTTCCGGCACATGCAACCGGGCGAAGAGCTGGTGAGAGAACCTTTCCAGCGCCTGATCGAAAAGAAGGCGTTACTCGCATACAAGTACAACGGGTTCTGGCAGTGCATGGACACGTTCAAAGACAAACAAAGACTCGAAGAACTGAATCAGACGTCGTCTCCGTGGAAAGTGTGGAACAGTGGGAATGGGTCGCCCAATCAGGCACAACACGTCATCGGCGTGTGATGCAGAATCTGAGAGGCTGACAGTCTGGCGATTCGGGGAATGAGAGACCTTCGAAAGTTCGCCCTCGCGTGCAGTCTTTTCGTTGTACTTCTTCTTGTTGGCTGCCACACCGCATCTCCGCACGACGCGAGCTCCGCAACACCGTCGCTGCCTGTAACATTCGAGCAGTCGGCGGCAGTGATTGACGCTTACGACTACGTTGAGGTTGCGGCGAACGTACAGCATCCGCGAGTGCAGAACCCATTTACGGATGCAGCTCTGAGTGGATGGTTCGAGTCGGCCGACGGCAAGAAGCGCTGGAGGATGGACGGCTTTTGCGACTCCGAGAAAGGCACGGTCTTTCGCATTCGCTTTATGCCGCCCGCGCCCGGAGACTATCGCTATCACGTCGAATATCGTGAGGGTGCATCGAGCGCCGTTTCGTCAGGCACATTCCATGCAAATGAGAGGCACCGACGCGGAGTGCTCCGCGTGGATCCTGAACACCGGTGGCACTTCATCTGGGAGGGCACAGGCGAGCATTACTTTTTCAACGGCACGACCGCCTATTGGCTGATGGGCTGGAAGGACGAAAACATCATTCGTTCCAGCATTGAGCGCCTGCACAATCTGAAGATCGATCGCATGCGCGTCACCATCGCAGGACGCACGAACGTGTTTTACGGGGAAGCAGTCATGAACGGCCCGAGCTGGAACCTGAACCTTACACCCTGGCCGACCAAGGATCCGTCGGATACGTATCATCCCGGCTTTGATTACAACCGGTTCGACGTGACGTACTGGCAGAAATTCGATCGTGCGTTGCGCTTCGCGCGGGACCATGACATGGTCTTCTCTGTCGTGTTCGATATGAATGACAGCCGTTCTCATCCGGAGGCAGGCAGCGCCGACGAGCGGCGATTCTTCCAATATGCAGTGGCCCGCTTGGCGGCATTCTCGAACGTCACGTGGGATTTGGGCGACGACCTGGACTCCTACCGGGACGATTCGTGGACGCACACAACCGGCACCCTCGTCAAAGAATGGGACCCGTATCATCATCTGGCAACCAGTCACCCCGTACATAACGCACATCAGGATCGCGATGCCGACTGGTTCGGTTTTACATCTTTTCAGGAGTGGTCACGAAATCAACACGCGTTCATGCTCAAGGAGCGGCTGCGGCAGAAGCTCCTCTTGCGGATCATTCCGCAAACCAATGAGGAATACGGTTACGAGGATCATTACCCGCTCTGGGCAGAAGGACTCGGGTCGGAGTCTGCCGACACGCTGAGACGAACGGCGTGGGACATTGTAATGGCGGGGGGGTACCAGACTACCGGCGAGAGCGCACGGCGTGGGACGAACATCTTGCCCGATACCGGCGGGGGCTGGATGAACGGCCGCGGCGATGACACCATGACGATGCTCAACGGCTATGCGCACATGGTCGACTTCTTCACCAGCTTTCATTGGTGGGAGACGGATCCGCACGATGAGTTGGTTGGTCGAGGCAACTACTGCCTGGCCAAGACCGGTGAGATCTACGCGGTATATCTGCCGCACGGTGGAAAGACTACCGTTGAGCTTAAGTCGGGGCGTTACGCCGTCAGTTGGTTTAATCCGGCAACAGGAGATTGGACCGCGTTGCCTGAAGCAAGCGGAGGAAGGTGGACCTCGCCGCCTTCTCCCGATGGCAGCGATTGGGCGTTGCTGTTGCAGAAGAAATAGAGTTTAGTGACATCGCATGAGAAGCTTGGTCGGGTTTTGAGGGAAGGAGATTAACTTGCGCATCTGCGTTTTCGGTTTGGGCTACGTTGGCACGGTATCGGCGGCCTGCCTCGCAAAGGACGGGCATCAGGTCTGGGGTGTAGATCCAGTCCAGACGAAGGTGGATCTGATTAACTCCGGGCGGTCTCCCATCATTGAAGCGGAGATTGGGGAGATCATGGAGTCGGCGGTGCAGAGCGGGCAGTTGCGAGCCACCCGAGACGCTGAGCAAGCGGTTCAAGAGTGCGACGTGTCCGTTGTGTGCGTCGGGACTCCGAGCCAACTCAACGGCAATCTGGACCTGCACTACATTCGCCGCGTATGCGAAGACATTGGTCGTGCGCTGCGCAAGAAGCCGGAATGGCATGTCGTGGTCATCCGAAGCACAATCCTGCCAGGTACGATGCGCGATATCGTGATACCCGTGTTGGAAGAGGCCTCGGGCAAGAAGGCTGGCAAGGGGTTTGGCGTTTGTCACAATCCGGAGTTCTTGAGGGAAGGCACGGCGGTAAAGGACTATCGCTTCCCTCCCCAGACGGTTGTGGGAGAGTTCGACACAGCCAGCGGCGACACGCTGGCGAAACTGTACGAACGGATCCCGGCTCCGCTGATCCGAACCGATCTGGAAACAGCGGAAATGGTCAAATACGTCAACAACAGCTGGCACGCCCTGAAGATCGGCTTTGCGAATGAGATTGGAAACCTGAGCAAGGCATTTGGGGTGGATGGGCACGCCGTAATGAAGATCTTCTGCCAGGACACCAAACTGAACATTTCGACGGCGTACATGCTGCCGGGATTTGCTTTTGGAGGGTCATGCCTGCCAAAGGATCTCCGCGCCCTAGCCTATCAAGCAAAATCGCGCGATCTCGAGTTGCCGATTCTGTCGTCCATTCTGCCCAGCAACGCCATGCAGGTGAACCGCGGCCTGCAAATGATCTTGCAGGGCGGCGCAGCGAAGATCGGGGTACTGGGGTTTAGTTTCAAGGCAGGTACTGACGATCTCCGGGAAAGTCCGGTGATCGAGTTGATTGAGCGGCTACTGGGAAAGGGTTATGAGCTGCGGATTTACGACAAGAATGTAAGTCTAGCCAGCCTCGTCGGGGGCAACCGTGACTATATCTTGAACCGAATCCCTCACATATCACGATTAATGGTACCAACGATAGACGCAGTGTTGGATCACGCGGAAACTATCGTAATTGGCAACAACGATCCCGAGTTCCGTAACATTTTGAAGGAACTGCGACCCGAACAGCGGCTGGTCGACTTTGTGCGAGTCACCGATCAGCGAAGTGACGGGCGGTACCAGGGTGTCTGTTGGTAAACAAGGTACAGCCGTCTCGTTTTTAGGACCGTATTTCGTTCCAGACGCGGTGAAATAGATCCGTTGCCGGATTTACCAGGATCTGATGGAGCTTTTTCTTAATCTCGTTTGGTTTGGCTTGGCGATCGTATCGCTGGGCGGTTGTGTGCGTATTTCAAAGGCAGTAGGCGTCTCCAAGAACACCCGTCCAACTCGAGGGTCACTGATTGTTGCCTGCGTTTTGGCTTTGTTGTTTCCGATTGTTTCAGCGTCCGACGACCTGTGTGCAGTGCGGTTTGCCGCAGAGGATACCGGTGCTGAACAAGGAAAAGGGAGGCACCTCGCGTGCCATTCGTGGCCCGCACCGAACCAGGATTCTCCGGCCTTCCTGAACGCCGCCCTTTGGAATTTTGTCACTCCAGCACGTGTTGCCAATGAGCAAGTCGTCCACCTGGATGTCGTTTTCATTGATTCGCTGTGTCTTCCCACAAGTGCTTGCCGAGCTCCTCCATCCGTTAAGTCCTCATCATCAGCCGCATCGCAGCTGTTATCGCGTGCGATTGGCTTGGACTTATCGCTGCAACATCTGACTCACCTCAAGAGTCAGAACGAGCGCAGCGCGATCTGCTTCTCTAAGCAGACCTCGGAGTCGGCATTTGGAGGATTAGATGCAGAACACGATTCAGCGTGGCGAGGTCCCTCTTCAACCTCGTCCTGAGATTTCGCGTGGTTCCGCAGTACGACCGGCCCCACCCGGCACCCGCCGGACGGTCGGCAGGCGCATTTTGCACGATGTTGCTTCCCTGGCGCGGAGGAACTGGTTACGCGAGTTGTGGGATTGGTCGCAATGTGATCACGTAGAACTTCCGACGGCACAGGAACTGATCCGATCGCTGGAGATGCTGGGCGGCGAGGCTGAGGTCTCTGAACTCGATGACGAGTGCCCCATCTTCCTGCTGTCTACTGGTTGGAGATCGGGTTCCACACTACTGCAACGCGTTCTCGTGACCGACCCAAATGTCCTGCTCTGGGGCGAGCCCTTCGGCGAAGCAGCGATCTTCTACCAACTGAGCAAAGTGTTGTCCGATCTAGCAACTTTGCCCGAAATCCTCCCCTCCACCGAGCACAATGACGAGAAATTCGCCGCCTTGTCTACCTCGTGGATCGCTACGCTGTGTCCTCAGAACTCCCAGTTGAGACGAGGCCTGCAGTCCTTCTTGTTCGCATGGTTAGGACAGTCCGCCCGCGAACGAGGATTTGCGCGTTGGGGGTTTAAAGAAGTCCGGCTGGGATCGACTGAGGCGACATTGCTCCACTGGCTATTCCCGAAGGCAAAGTTCGTGTTGCTGTCCAGAAATCCCTTCGACTGTTACCGGTCGCTTGCCGATTCGGGATGGCATCACCTGTATTTTCGCCGGCCAGACATCCGAGTGGACTCGGCCGCGGGAATCGCCAGGCACTGGAACCGGATCGCCACTGGTTGGGCAGAATTGCCCGATAGTTTTCCGGTGTTTCGCATCAGGTACGAGGATCTGATTGATCGTAAGGTCAACTTCCGCGAACTGGAGTCATGGCTCGAGGTCAAGCTTGATGAGGACGTCGCGTTGTCTGTATTCGTGGGCCGTACTGCGCGGCGAAAAGCCCTGGGGATGGTCGAGCAGTGGATCATCGCTCACGAAGCCCGAGCGGGCATTCGGGCACTCGGCTACGGCGGAGTGGACACGGCTCGTAGTCGTGCGATGGAGACCACTTCTGACCGCGGCTGAGTTCGGTGGTTATTGCGAATGAGCGTCCGCAAGAAACTGCTTCTGCCCCTTTGCGGGCTGCTATTGGTTGGCACCATCCTTTGTTGCCCGGCTATTCGAATCTATTGCCTCAGGGTGGCCGGGCGATTCCTTGTGGTCCAGCACTCGGTCTCACGAGCGGATGTGATTGTCGTCGCGGTCGACGCTGGCAGCGCAGGAGTTCTTGAGGCCTCTGATCTGGTCCATGCGGGCGTGTCCGGCAGAGTCGCGGTTTTCGATGAGGAGTTCTCCGCGGCGGACCGTGAATTCGTGCGTCGTGGTCTGCCTTATGAGCACCGAACCGTAATTCTGATCCGTCAGTTCCGTTCGCTCGGAATTGACTCGGTCGAGCAGATCCCCCAACCCCCCACCGGAAGCGAACAGGAGGGCGACATCTTGCCGGGTTGGTGCGCAGCACATGGATATCATTCGATTGTGGTTGTCACCTCATCCGACCATTCTCGACGCCTTAGCCGGATATTCCGTCGATCCGCCCGGGAACACGGCCTCGGTATCGTTGTTCGAAGTTCACCGTATTCCGATTTCGTTCCGGACGAATGGTGGAGAAACCGCACGGGGGTCAGGACCGCGCTGTTTGAGTTCCAGAAACTTCTGCTGGATGTTGCCCGACACCCCCTGGCTTGAATATCATTCGACGCTGAGACCACAGTTCAATTCTTTATGATCCATGTCGGCTTAACAAAACGAGAAGGTGCTCCACTCCATGTTCTTTGCCTGGGATGTCACTCCGATGACATCGAGATCGGCTGTGGTGGAACGGTTCTTCGACTGGCAGAGCAGGACCCGAACACGGTATTTCACTGGGTTGTCTTCAGCGCCATTGGCGCGCGCGAGGACGAAGCTCGACGCGGGGCGACGCTATTCACCCAAGGTGGAAAACTCAGCGGTCCAATGCTTAAATCGTTTCGCGACGGCTTCATGCCGTTTACAGGCGCGGAGATCAAGGACGTTTTCGAAGAATTGAAGGGCAAAGTTCAGCCCGATCTCGTCCTGACGCATTACCGGCAAGATGCGCATCAGGATCATCGTTTGATATCGGAGCTGACCTGGAATACGTTCCGTGATCACATGATCCTGGAATATGAGATCCCGAAATATGACGGCGACCTGAGCCGCCCGGGCTTCTTTGTTCCACTCTCCGAAGACATCTTGCAGAAGAAGGTGCGCTACCTCATGGACGTCTTCGGATCTCAACGCGGGAAACGCTGGTTTCAGGAAAGCACGTTTCTGGGGTTGATGCGCTTGCGCGGGATGGAGTGCAACGCCCCCAGCGGCTATGCCGAAGCGTTTCATTGCCGCAAGCTCGTCCTCTGATTGAGCCGGGAAAGAGTGCGGTAGTCGACGCCGGCAGAGCCACCGCACCGGCAGCAGCTACTCCGGCCTTTCAGTCAGCCGGATGAGCAACAACAACGCAACAACCATGGCGAGGCCCAGCAATAAGAACAACACTCCGCCGTGACGATGCAGGTTGCCGTGCAGATATCCAGGGTTGACTTTCGTTCCCAGGGTAGAGATTACGAAGATGCGAGCGGCGTTCTTGGCGATCGAGACGGGAATCGCCAGAGCAACCAGGATCACCTTTCGCCCGACGTCATTAAGAAATAACTGCGCTAGAACGACCGTGATCACGAGAAGTATGGTGCTGGATCGGATACTGCTGCATTCCTTTGCTACTTCGATACTGAGCCCGGGAATCAGCAGGACCGTATCCTGATGCAGCACCGGGATTCGTGCCAAGCGAAACAATGGTGCGGCCGCAGCCGCCGACTGATGTTGAAGAAACACAGTCAGCCAATCCACCGCGCTTTGGGGCGCCGGAACTACAAAGAACAGGAAAAGAAGCGGAAAGAAGAGGCTGCGCAGTGCCGGCATTCCAAAGCAAGAGCCAATCGAGCCGATCCACCAAAGAACCAGCGCGAACACGCTCCCGGTCAGGCCCAGAGATGAAGGATGCCGTGCCAGCAAGATTCGGATCAGGATGGACAAGACCAGTAGAAAGCCATAGGGCCAACGCTTGACCGAGACCGCAGCCTGTATATCTGCTCGTTGGATATACGCCAAAGCCAGCGTGACAGGCACGACCAGCAGAATGTGAGTGTAAGCCTCGTTACTCAGCGCAAGTCTCGCCAGCGACCAGCAGGGCCCGCCCCAAACCACCAATGAAGCCGCGACCAGCAGTGCGAATTGCAGGTATCTGGATCGCGGCACTTCCCGAATCGATGTCGTCCGCAACGAGTTGTTCAACGCCCCGCCTAAGATTGCAGCCCGCCGCCTGTGCGCCTTTTGAGGTTCTGAAGCATTGAGCCTGAGATCCCTAATCTCTCCGCGGCGCGCAAAGCGAAACAAACCTTACGACAACTGAAGTCGTCCGTCAATAACACTCCCGTCGCATTGGCGCGATGGAGAGTTCCCTTCTCTTTACGCAGCTCGCCCTTTGCGAGCTGTCGATTCTCCTTCCGCTCTCCGCTGCAACACGCATTCGTCGTGATTCGAGGAGGCCCGGGGCCCGTGTCGCCTCTTCGAGATCCACATCCCTGGCCCTCGGGTGAGCGCTGCTGCCCTCACATTGAGTTCCCGTATGGGACGTGTCGCTGGCCGACGCCCGTGGGTTGGCTCAGCGTGCCCAAGGCTGGGCGGAGGATCGTGACCTCAATCACTGGACCTTGTGATTCGACGCACATTTCATAGGGCAGACCGTGATGGATACTTAGAGCAGGAGTTTCCATCCCCCGCGGCCGGAAGTGCCGGTCTGCCCGTCTGAAGTGTGAGCTTTCGTCCGATTCGCTGATCCGATGTGAAATTCGATCGCCCGTCGCGAGGAACCGCAACTGCTATGGACGGACCATTACAAGTGAAAGCTGAGAGGATCGATTCGGTACCCGGAGAGACGTCTCCGAAACGCCTTGATTTCAGTGACCCTCTGAGGCTGCTTCCCCGAATTCTGTGCAAGCTGTACACCATGTGGGTGACATCGCTTCATCCATTTCACTCGATTGGCAAAGGTGCGTCGTTTCACTATACGACGAACCTTCACAATGCCGCTCTCATGCAGATCGGAGACTATCTGACGGTCCACAAGGACGTCTGGCTCCACGGAAAGGAGCCCGATGCGGGCCATGAAGGACCGACACTCATCATCGGCGACCGCTGTTTTATCGCGCGGCGTTGTCACATTTCCGCGAAGAATCGCGTGTGTATCGAAGACAACGTATTGTTTGCCGCGTCAGTGCTGGTACAGGATCACGGACATGAATTCTCCGACGTGACCCGGCCCATCACAGAACAAGGCCCCGCAAAAGGCGGAACCATTCGAATCGGGCAAGGATCGTGGATTGGACAAGGTGCCGTCATTGTCTGTGATTCTGGCGAATTAAGTCTGGGCCGCAACTGCGTGGTGGCCGCCAATGCCGTCGTGACCAAGAGCGCACCCGACTATTCGGTGATCGCCGGGAATCCGGCACGGATTGTAAAGCAGTTCGATCCCACCAAGGGGACCTGGGTTTTGGGATCGGTGCGGCGCATGGAACCTGAGGCAAGCGAGCCTCGTTCAGCACAGTTGGTGGGAGTCTAAGCGGCGTTACTGCGAGTCAGTGGAAGTGTTGGCACTACGGGATAGCTTGCCTTGACCATCGATCATGTTGGGATTGTCGTCCGGTCTTTGGAGGAGGGGATTCGCCACTGGGAATCGCTCTTCGGGTACCACAAGAACTCCTCGATCGTTACGAACACTCGCCAGAGAGTCAGAGTAGTCTTCATGGCAAAGAAGGACTCCCTGACGGTCAAGCTATTGGAACCCTCCGATCCAGGTTCGCCGGTAGCGCAATTCGCGCGCAAGGGAGGCGGCCTGCACCATCTTTGCTTTCGCTGTGACGATCTGAAAGAACAGATTCCTGAGTTGGAAGCCCGGGGGGCCCGGCTGCTGGTTCCGCCTCAGCCGGGAGAGGCATTTCGCAATCACGACATCGCGTTTCTATTCGCGGGCGACAGCCTCAATGTCGAGCTGATTGATACGGCCGAGAAAGAGGGCTGGACAGAGTGAGTCTGGTCGTTCTGTCCGGAACTATCCGAACTATTTTGGGCCAAGGAATTCATGTGCGGGATTGCCGGAATCGTTAAGCGGCGCGGCCGTGTAGATCCGGAGCAGTTGTCGCGGATGGTCGACACGCTCCGTCATCGCGGCCCCGATGCGCAAGAAACCTACGCTTTGGATGACGTAGGGCTCGCCCACGCACGGCTGAGCGTTATCGATCTCGAAGGCGGGCGCCAGCCCATGTCGATCGACGATGGCCGTCTGTGGATTACGTTCAATGGCGAAATCTTCAACTACCTCGAGTTGCGCGAAGAACTGATTTCCAAAGGACACAAGTTCGCGACTCGCTCCGACACCGAAGTCATTCTTCATATGTATTGGGAGGAAGGCGAACGCTGCGTGGAGCGTTTCAACGGGCAGTGGGCGTTTGCGATCTGGGATGCTCAGAAGAGGAAACTCTTCGCTTCCCGGGATCGCATGGGAGTTCGCCCGCTCTGCTACACACAGACTCGAGATGCTTTCCTCTTCGCCTCAGAGATCAAGGCCCTGCTCGCATATCCGGACGTTGAGGCCACGCTCGACCTCGAGGCCCTTGACCAGATCTTCACCTACTGGATGACGCTGCCGCCGCGGACTGCGTTCCGGAATGTCCAACAACTTCCGCCTGGGCACTCGCTGGTCTTTGAAGATGGCCAGCTCAGAGTTTGGCAGTACTGGGCTCTCGATTACACGCATGAGCAGGATTCCGGCGAAGGCGCGGAGAAGAAACTAACAGAAGAACTGCTTGCGCTCATGCTCGACGCCACGCGTCTTCGCTTGCGCTCCGACGTTCCGGTGGGAGCGTATCTGAGCGGCGGTCTTGATTCCACGTTCATTACGGCGCTTACAAAATCGCTGGTAGGCGACATGCTGCGCACATTCTCCGTCAGCTTCGGCGATCCCGAGTTCGACGAAAGCGCTTATCAGAAGGAAGCCAGCAACTTCCTGCACACACAACACAGCGATGTGCGGTGTGATTACAGCGATATCGCCAGGGTCTTTCCGGATGTGATCCGGCATACCGAGCAGCCGATTCTGCGCACGGCACCGGCTCCACTTTATATGCTTGCCCAATTGGTTCGGGAAAGCGGGTTCAAGGTCGTGCTGACGGGCGAAGGTGCGGATGAAACGATGGGCGGGTACGACATCTTCAAAGAAGCGAAGATTCGCCGCTTCTGGGGTCGAGATCCCGAATCGCGCATGCGGCCGTTGCTGCTCAAACGGCTGTATCCCTACATGGATGGCATCCAGCGCCAGCCAGCCGCCTATTTGAAGAAGTTTTTCCACGTCACGGCCGAGGATTTGGCGGCTCCCTGCTTCTCACATTTGCCGCGCTGGGAATTGACCGCCAAACTGAAAATGTTTTTCTCGGACGAGGTGCGGGCCGAGCTGGGATCATCGATGGGCTTACATGAAATGGACCAATCGCTGCCGGCGCAGTTCAGCCATTGGACGGCATTCAATCAAGCCGAATATCTGGAGGCCGCTCACCTTCTGCCGGGTTACATTTTGTCCTCGCAAGGCGACCGCATGGCGATGGCGCATTCAGTGGAGGGAAGGTATCCATTCCTCGATTTTCGGGTCGTGGAGTTTGCGGCCAAGTTGCCGCCAAACCTGAAAATGAAAGTGCTCGACCAAAAGCATCTGTTGAAACAGGCGGCGAGCGGGCTGATACCCAAGTCAATTCAACAGCGATTCAAGCAGCCTTATCGTGCACCCGACGGTAGGAGTTTTTTCTCGGGAGTTCGAACCTACGCGGACGACATGCTATCGGAAGCGAGCATCAAGGGAGCCGCCGTGTTCAATCCCGTGGCGGTTCGGGCTCTTGTGGCCAAGTTCAAAAACGGCAAGACGACGAGCGTGAAGGACGACATGGCTTTGGTAGGCATTCTCTCGACACAGATCCTGCTGGAGCGGTTTGTCCAGCGGCGGAGCATTGCGGCCGATCCGCTCAGCGTGCGGAGCAGTGCGCCCGTTCCGACGCAGGCATGACGGCATCGCGGGAGACCATCATTGGAAACGATGAATGTGAATGGGCGATCACTGCTAACGGACCAGCAGATTGCAGTGCTCGCGACGAAGAAGGTGTTCTTCGGCCATCAATCGGTTGGAAACAACATCGTTGACGGAATCAAGGACATCGAACGATCGGATCCGCGGCTGAAATTAAACATCGTGAAATCGGCTGATCCGCAGACCGTATCCGGCCCGGCATTCGTGGAACACGAGGTCGGAAAGAACACCGAGCCGAAGTCGAAAGTTGACGATTTCGCCGCCGTGATCGACAAGGGCTTGGGTGCTCAGGGCGGCGTCGCACTCTTGAAATTCTGCTATGTCGATATCGATGCTTCCACCGATGTCGACAAGATGTTTGCCGAGTATCGTAGCGCGGTGGCGGGCCTGAAAGCGAAGTATCCGGGCCTCGCGATTGTTCACGTAACGGTCCCCTTGACTACGGTCGAGCCGTCGATCAAGGCGTGGGCAAAACAACTTCTGGGGAAAGGAACCCAGCGCGATATCGGCGTGAAGCGCCATCGCTACAACGTTCTTTTGAGACGAACCTATAGCGGATCAGATCCTGTTTTCGATCTGGCCGAGGTGGAATCCACACATCACGACAGTTCCAGATCATCGTTTCAGAACGGCAATGAGGTGATTTATACGCTTGCGCCTGAATACACCGACGATGGTGGCCATCTGAACCCAGTCGGACGTCGCATCGCGGCGGAGCGATTGCTGAACACGTTATCTCAAACTTAGGACAGTCCTCCCCATTGGCTCGTATGCTGTAGTGCACTTGTAGACCGACGACAGAGAGGCCTTTGACAAATGCCAGTAGCAGAGACCGTTGCCCAAAACATACGTGAATTTATCACCGCCAATTTCCTCTATGGCCAGGAGCGCCCGCTAAAGGATGACGACTCTTTCTTAGGCGAGGGGATTGTGGACTCCACCGGCGTTCTCCAGTTGGTGTCTTATCTGGAAGAGACTTACGGGTTCACGGTGGAAGAAGAAGAACTCACCCCAGAGAACATGGATTCTGTCGGCAGCGTAACCGCTTACGTGTGCCGGAAGTTGAGTGCGACCGCGGGCGGAAACGGAGGGCGAGCATGAGTTCCACACCGGTGATTTCTCGGGACGTATTGAAGCTCGACGTTGAGCGAGAGACCGAACGGATCGTTGCCACGATTCGGGAGCAGGTCTTTCACCAGCTCAAACGCAAAGGTGCCGTCATCGGAGTCTCGGGCGGCATCGACAGCAGCGTTGTCGCTTATCTGTGCGCGAGAGCGTTCGGTAAAGACCGTGTCGTCGTGCTCTTCACCCCCGAAGCGGACTCGTCCCCTGATAGTCTTCGCCTTGGGCGCATGCTTGCCGAAGCTCTGGGCGTGCGCTCCTTCCTTGAAGATATCAGTGGAATCCTCAAGGGGGTCCGATGCTACGAACGCCGAGACGCCGCGATTCGCAGCGTCGTCCCTGAGTATGGCGAGGGTTACAAATCGAAGATCGTACTGCCGAACCTCATTGACTCGGACCGATACGCGGTCTTCTCGATTGTCGTGCAGTCGCCGACGGGTGAAATGAAAAAGGTACGGCTGAGCCTGGACGCTTACCTCGGAATTGTCGCAGCGACCAATTGCAAGCAGCGGGCCCGCAAAGTGATCGAGTACCACTACGCTGATTTATATCAATATGCCGTTGCCGGAACGCCGAACCGCCTGGAATATGATCAGGGGTTTTTCGTGAAAAATGGTGACGGGTCGGCAGACTTCAAACCGATCGCGCACCTGTACAAATCGCAGGTGTATCAACTGGCGGCTTACCTGGGCGTGCCGGAAGAGATCCAAGGGCGGCCTTCCACGACCGACACCTACTCGTTGGAGCAATCCCAGGAAGAATTCTACTTCGCGGTTCCGCTGCAGCAGATGGACCTCTGTCTCTATGGAAAGAACCATGACATTTCTAATGAAGAACTGGCTCCGATAGTGGGCTTGGAACCCAAGCAGGTGCAACGGGTCTATGCCATGATCGACGGCAAGCGTGCAGTCGCGCGATATCTGCGGTCCGCGCCGCTTCTCGTCGAAGAGATCGAGGGGTTGTAATGGTACGCCAGCCTTCTATGCGACCGCGCATGGGCCAGCTCGATCTCAGACCAGCTCTATGACCAGCACAAACAACGTCGCCAGCTTTCTGCTGGAAGGCAAGCAACCCGAGCGGATAGCCCTGGCAACCCCCACGGGGACCCACTCCTACGGTGAACTGCAGAAGGCAACGTCGCGGTTTGCGAGCCATCTTATCGAGTTGGGCTGCACTCCGGGCGAACGTGTCCTCCTGGTGGGCGAGAATTCGCTTTTCTGGGTGGCTGCCTACCTCGGAATCCTCGAAGCTGGCCTGGTTTGCGTACCGTTGCCGGTGAACGCACCGGCCGAGAATTTCGAATACATCCGGCGCACGACCGAGGCGCGAGTCGCCGCAGTGCAGGCCCGATCCGCGAAGAGACTCGAACTCGGCCTGCGTGATTTGAACTTGATCACTGACCGTGACTGCGCGCCGATCACTCGCGTGCTGTCACAGGTGGAGTTCAGCCGCTTGGGCAATGCCGAAGAAGTCTCGACAGCGCGGGAAGTTACTCCAGATGGCCTGGCCGCGCTGATGTTCACTTCAGGCTCGACCGGGAAGCCACGCGGCGTCATGGTGTCGCATCGAAACATTCGAGCGAACACCGAGTCGATTATCCAATATCTGGGATTGACCGAAGCCGACCGCATCATGACCGTGCTGCCGTTCCACTATTGCTTCGGAACCTCCCTGTTGCACACCCATCTTCGGGTAGGCGGCAGTCTCGTTCTCGACTCCCGATTCATGTATCCGGAAACGATCTTGCAGCGGATGATCGAATCTGAGTGCACAGGGTTTGCCGGAGTTCCCAGCCACTTCCAGATTCTGCTGCGCAATTCGAGTCTGAAGAAAAAGAATTTCCCGCATCTGCGTTATGTGCAGCAGGCAGGGGGAAATCTGGCGCCGACGTTCATTCGCGAATTGCGATCGGCCCTTCCGGGAACGCAAGTCTTCGTCATGTATGGTCAGACCGAAGCCACTGCCAGGCTCTCCTACCTTCCGCCGGACTGCCTTGATACCAAGCTCGGTTCGATCGGAAAAGGGATCCCCGGCGTAACTCTCCGTGTCGTCGATGAAAATGGACACGATGTGGCACCCGGAGAGGTCGGGGAGATCGTGGCCCATGGCGACAACGTGGCGCTGGGGTATTGGCGAAGCACGGAGGAAACGCTCGCTACGTTTCGCAATGGCACACTCCACACTGGCGACTTGGCAACGGTAGATCAGGACGGATTTATCTTCATCGTTGATCGGGCCAAGGACTTTCTGAAGATCGGCGGCGTACGAATCAGCTGCCGCCAAATCGAGGACCAACTGCTGGAGTGCGATGAGTTGTTAGAAGCGGCGGTGGTCGGAATGCCCGACGAGATTCTCGGTGAGGCGGTGAAGGCCTTCGTAGTTCCGCGCAATCCGAACAACAGCGAACTCCGGGAACACCTGCGGAGTTGTTGCCCGCAGCACATGGCCCCGCAAGTTGTGCCGAAAGAAATCATCACATTGAGATCCCTGCCCAAGAACGACTCCGGCAAGGTAATTAAAGCCGCTCTCAAGGAATAGCTGGTCCTCTGATTCGGCGCGGGGCCGCAACTCAGCCTGAGTCATTCAGGTGTGCGGCACTGGCCCTCAGCGATTTGGCGTCGGAGCGCGAACGGCGGTCGAGTCGTCCGGTTGGCACAGAGGATAGGAGCTGTCGGAGTCTTTACTCTGGCTATTCGCTGGAATGACAGCAGTGGTCTTGTTGGAAAAGCGGTTCACTTTGGTACCGGCCTCGACCGCTCCCGCGACGTAATAGTAGGTCGTGCCATCTTCCACGTGAGTGTCCACACAACCGGTGCCAAGAATGGGCTTTCGATTTAGGCGCGTGCAGTTTTTGCAGTGAGGAAGGTCCTTTGCCGTAATGTCCTCGTTCCGGCTTCGGTAGATGCAGTAGCCAACTGACTGGTCGCTGGATCCGCTTGAGGAGCTGCTCGCGCCCCAAGTTAGAACTACCCGGTGATGGCCAACCGACCTTGATGCCTCGAACCGGCTCGGCGCGGGATCGCAATCGGGGAGCTGCGGTGGAGTATGAAACTGCGTGCCGGTGGCTTGTGTGGCTGTCGGCTTTGGCGTCTCGTGAGCGGACCGCCTGCAGCCGCTGAGTAGAAGGAGGAAACAGGTAACGATCTTCAGAACTCTGACTCTGGATCGAGCGTAGCCTGCGCTGCCACACAGAACCCGAAAATCCATATCCCAAACCACGGCCTCATCCGCTATCTTAAATTCCTTTTAAGAGACTGGCGGCTCAGGTCTTCTGAAAGTCAACAGGAGTTTCGGATTCGGTAGACCTGAGACCGATCGGTCTGGAAGAGAAAACAAGAGGGGCGTGCCGATTTGGCACGCCCTTTGTCCTTAGGAAGGGCTGATGACTCTAGGCAACCGTCCTGAATGCAACCCGACGCCGGGAGCGAAGGAAGATCGCGCCCAGGCAGCAGGAGCCAGCCAGCAGGAGGTAGGCCGCGGTAGTCCCGCCCTCGGGAACCGAGAGACCAATAAACTCCTGGGCCGGGCAGTTGCCGCTTTCGGCCGTGCAGAGTTTCGTGGTTCCAGTTATGTCAGGCGAGATGACCACCAGGTTGAATTGACCTGCTGTAAAGCCGCTATTCTCAGCGGTATAGAGCAAGCCGCCAGCCACCGCGGTCGAGCTTGTGCATCCCGAGGTCCCGAAAATATCGGAGCAAAGGGCGGCGGTAGTGAGCGGACCGGAGGTTACGGGATGCGAAGCCAGATACTGCTCCACACCTTTGGGATCGAATACAGCCCACAGTGCGAAGGTATCTATGATCTGGGTCGTCGTTCCTGGGGCTGCTGAAAGTACC